>Ga0070734_10000778_pt1 | contig 56778 bp, 54 predicted proteins | sample Coa_R1_8_FD_66444 | JGI IMG/M metagenome (GOLD analysis project Ga0070734, IMG submission 66444) | Surface soil microbial communities from Centralia Pennsylvania, which are recovering from an underground coalmine fire - Coalmine... | ecosystem: Environmental > Terrestrial > Soil > Unclassified ...
GAGCAATTCGCGCCGCTGCTGGAGCCGAGCCGACGCGAGATCCGCTACGTCGGCCGCCCCGAAAGCGCGAGCCCGGCCTCAGGCTCCGGCAAGCGCCACCAGCAAGAGCAGACCGAAATCGTCAACGACGCGCTGACTCCGGGCGCGATCTCGCAGACCAGGCGCGTGCGCCTCGTGGCGAAACGGAAGCGGTAGCCGCGCGGAAGATCTGCCTCCGGCCGCCCGTTCACGCCCGGCTACTGCTGCGGCGTCGGCACGCTGAATTGCGGATCCGCCACTTTGCGCGCGGTTTCGGCGCCGAATACCGGCAGCGCAGGGTCGGTCAGCAGACCAATCTGCTTCAGCACAGAAGCCTGGTCCCAATAGATGTGTTCGTGAGCCAGCTTGCCGTCGCGAAATCGTACAATCGCGACCAGCGGTACCTCGACCCGGCGGTGCGTCGGCGCGATTCCGGGCAGCATCCACGGCATTTCCTGCGTGTGCGTGAATGAGAAAATCATCTCGTCCACCAACTGGTCCTCTCCCACCGTCCGCGAGACCGGAGTTAACGTCGTATCCGGCGGCATGCTGGGAATGAATTCACGAGCGTAAAATTCGCGCAGCGCGGCCTTGCCGCATCCGCCGGTCAGTACCGGAATATGGTTTACATATGCATCCTCAACCATCGTCGCCAGCGTGGCTTCTGTGTCGCGCGTCGCGAATTCGTGTTGTGTATGTTCTTCCCAGAGACGGGCGAGGTCAGTTGGTTTCATGTTGAGAATTTTACTTCGGCCGGTCCGCCCGGGCTACTCGGCCTCCGGCCGGCCGTCGGAGCGCTTCGGTTTGCTCTTGCGCGGCCGCCGTCCCGGCTTTTTCAGCGCGCCCAGCCACGAGGGTGGGCGCCCCCGGCGGTTGCCCGTCCGCTGCAGGCGCTGCAGGCTCTCGATCGCAGCGTCGAGATTCGCCAGTTCGCCCCGCAACTGGGCCAAAATTCTTTGCAGGTCCATGAGTATTGAAAACGAGCGTAAGATCTTTTTCAAACGCGATCAAATCAGATCGTGCCTAGAACACTATCAGGCAATCGTTAGCAGGAAAAATCCGGGAAAGACTGGAGTGGCTTCCTAGACCGCGGGACGTTCCAGCAAAGAGTCCGCTGTCTGCTCGCCGGCTTCCGAGTAGCTCTGCAGCGAATCCAGCGACTCCAGGACGCGCTCCAGCAGACTGTCGGTCTGCGAAACGGTCGTCTTCAGAACCTCGATCGAATGAGCCTGCGTGGTGAGCCGCTCGTCGAGGGACGCCATCGTTTTCGATAGCAACTGCTCCATCGCGCTGACGATTTGCGTGGTTGAGGGAATGTTCGCAAGCTTGGCGGCCTGCTCGTCCAGCCGGGTTTCGATCTGCGTGAAACGGTTGTCGTGCGCGGCTTGCTGTGCATTCAGACGCGCTTCCAGGTCCGAAACCGAACGCTGCAGATCACGAACATCTCCCGGCTCGCTTGCAGCCGGAGTGCGGCGGCTTGACAGGGTTCCGATGGCAACGCCGGCCAGGAAAATGGCGGCTCGGGGTACGTAACTGAGAGCGCCCGGCATCAGTGATTTACTTATAATACACAGACGGATCTTTCTGCAAGTACTACATTTAGTAGCCAACGTACTAGGTACGATCGCAGATTGAAGGTTTCGGATCAAACTGGCATCATTTCTAAGCAACCTCCATCACCAGAAGGAGATCCTTTGGGCCCTGGGAGGCCACGTGGGGCGAGTCGCGCGCGCAGGCTGTCGTATCCATTCCTGATGGAGTGCGACCGGAGTGGGCGTGTGCTTTGGATGAGTGCCTATACGCGAAATACGCTTGGTTCGGTTCCTAACCTGTTGGGCACGATCCCTCGCTGGAGGTCAACGCCCGGAAGCTCCGACCAGCCGGTTGAGCTGATCTATTCCCGGCTGCTGGATCTGGGCGGCACCGAGCTGATCGGAGCCCGCCAGGTGCACCCGGCGGAACACTTCCGCGGGGAAGCGGAGACTGCCTTACTCCGATTGCAAGGGCAATTGTTGCTCCATTATTTCCGGTTACGAAAAGCCGAGGAACGCCTGGCGCAGCGGGTGCGGCAGCGCCAGGGCCGCGGTCTACGGGCATTCCGGCAGATCGAACTGGAGCGTGAGCGTCTGGCGCGCGAACTGCACACCAGCGTGGGCCAGCAGCTGTCGGCGATCCGGCTGCAGGCAGAGGTGATTGCTTCCCAGTTTGCCGCCGGCAGCGGTCCGGTACAGCAGGCGCTCGACCGGATTTTTACGCTGACGGCCGACGCCCTGGAGCAGGTCCGCTCGATCTCGAAACGGTTGCATCCGCCGGAGTGGCAGCGTCTCAGCCTGGCGGCGGCGCTCGAGCAGTTATGGGAATTAAGCGGCATTCCGCAGCGCTTTGAGGCATCGCTGCATATCGAACCGCTGCCGCGCGAACCTGAGTTGAACGTCAAGATCCTGCTATACCGCGCCGCCCAGGAGGCAGTGTCGAACCTCATTCGCCATTCGCACGCCACACGCGTCGAGGCGGGCCTGGCCGAGCGCGGCGGACAGCTCGTTCTCAGTTTTCAGGACAACGGCGTGGGGTTCGATGCCGGGCAGGTATTCGCCGCCGCGGCGACCGTGAACAGTGGAATCGGATTGCGCTCCATCCGCGACCAGGCCGCGAGTCTCGAAGGAAAATTGATTGTAGACAGCGGACCGGATGGCACTAAACTAGAGGTTACCGTACCATTTTCTCCGGCGGAGCAGTAGGCGCCACCTAGCGAGGGAAACGAATGCCGGAACTGCAAGAAACGACCGTGGTTCTCGCCGATGATCACAACATCGTGCGGGAGGGAATCGCGGCTTTGTGCGCCAAGGAAGGGCTGCGCGTGCTGGGGCAGTGCTCCGATGGTGCGGCGGCGGTCGATATGATCAGCGAGCTCAAGCCGGACTTCGCGCTTCTCGATATGAATATGCCGGGGCTCACCGGCGTGGAAGTGATCCGTCGGCTGCGCGGCGCTGGGTGCACGACCAAGTTGATCATTCTTTCCATCAGCCGGCAGGATGCGACGGTGACCGAGGCCATCCGGGCCGGCGCCGACGCGTACCTTTTGAAAGACGGCCCTTCGCGCCACCTGATCGATGCCATCAACTTTGTCCGGGATGGGGGCATTTACGTTTCGCCCCTGCTCAGGGGAGCCGGGTTTTTCACCCAAGGCGAATCGCGTCGCGACGCAGACCCTTTGGCGACCTTAAGCCCGCGCGAAATGGAGGTATTCTCCCTGCTCGTCAACGGCCGCCGCGCCAAGGACATTGCCGATCTGCTCGAGATCAGCCCCAAAACCGTGGACACCTATCGCGCGAGCCTCATGCGCAAGCTGAATGTCCACGATCTGGTGGGGTTGGTCAAATTTGCAATCGAGCGGAACCTGACGAGCACTTCCGTCGAACACTAATATCGTTAATTTCCAGGCACGCGGACTTGGCGCCTGACTGGCTGCGCTGGTAATCTTCCAGCGAGCGGATCAGGTTATCCACAGTTTCGCGGCGCTCGTAGAGGCGTGCCAGCGCCTGTCGGCGCAAGACGTCTACGGGCAGGAGACGGCTTCTTTCTGGGGAAGCGGGGGAGGGCAGCATCAGCGGCGTCATCTACCAGAATTCTCCTAGTCGGGTTAGGGTTTTCTTTGAGACGTTCTTTAATGTAAACAAGCTTACGCTTGGAATCAAGAGAAATCTGGCCCAATTAGGAAAATCCTTTAGGGGGAAATCGGCTCGCGCTGCGATCATATCGTGATACGATATAAATGATGCCAGCCGACCCGGCAACCCTTTCCCCCGGAGATTACTCGGCGCTCGGAGAATTCCGCTACCGAATTCGGCGTTTCCTCCACTTCAGCGAGATGGCGGCACGCGAAGAAGGGCTGGAGCCCCAACAACATCAGCTCTTGCTGGCGGTGCGATCGCTGGAACAAGCCGAAGAGCTGCCAACCATCGGCGCGCTCGCGGACCACTTGCTGATTCGGCATCACAGCGCGGTTGGGCTAATCGACCGGATGGAAGAGCGGGGGTTGATCGAGCGAGTGCGGGGCACCGATGACCGGCGGCAAGTCAAGGTAAGGCTGACGCCGCGCGGGCAGGAGAAGCTGACCCGGCTCTCGGTGATCCACCGCGAGGAACTGCGCAACTCGGGACCGGCGCTGGTGGAAGCGCTCAGCGGCGTGCTGGGCCACCTCGACACCGCCCAATCAGAATCCCAAAAGGAACAGGATGTTTCCTCGCCTCGTTAACGTGATTCGCAACTTCAAAAAACACCACCCACCCAAAACCGGCATGGAGGCGCTCGGCGATTTCACGACGTCCTCGCGCGTAATCGGGATCTCCTTCCTGGCGATCGGGATCGGTATCGTGAGCGCTTACGTGGCGCTCGCTCTGTTACGGCTGATCGGATTCTTTACGAATCTGTTTTTCTATCAGCGCGGCGGCAGCGCGCTGGTGTCGCCGGCGGGCAATCATCTGGGGGCCTGGGAAATCCTGGTGCCGGTGATCGGGGCCTTCATTATCGGGTTAATGGCGCGCTATGGATCGGAGCGGATTCGAGGCCATGGCATTCCCGAGGCGATCGAAGCGATTCTCATCAATGGCAGCAAGATTCAGCCGAAGGTAGCGATTCTGAAGCCGCTGTCGAGCGCGATTTCGATCGGTTCGGGCGGACCGTTCGGCGCCGAAGGGCCCATCATCATGACGGGCGGCGCGTTCGGCTCGATGATTGCGCAACTGTTTCACCTGTCGAGCACCGAGCGCAAGACGCTGCTAGTGGCGGGCGCGGCGGGAGGGATGTCGGCGACGTTCGCATCGCCGGTGGCCGCGGTGCTGCTGGCGGTGGAACTGCTGCTGTTCGAGTGGAAGCCGCGAAGCCTCATACCGGTGGCCCTGGCCAGCGTTACCGCCGGCGCAACCCGCCGGTACATTCTGGGCCTCGGACCACTGTTCCCGGTGCCCGCGCATCCGGTCTTCATTGGACCGCAAGGACTACTCGGCTGCGTGGTGGTAGGCTTGCTCGCCGGCGCTCTTTCGGCTCTTCTGACTGCCATGGTGTACGCCTCCGAAGACGCGTTCAAACGCCTGCCGATCCACTGGATGTGGTGGCCGATGATCGGCGGGCTGGTGATCGGACTGGGCGGCCTGGTATTTCCACAAGCGCTTGGGGTTGGCTACGACACGATTGGCGCGCTGCTGCAAGGTTCGGTGCCGCGCAACATGATTCTGGGCATTCTGCTGGTCAAGTCGGTGATCTGGGCGGTGTCGCTGGGATCGGGCACGTCGGGAGGCGTGCTGGCGCCGCTGTTAATGATGGGCGGCGCGCTGGGCGGAATGGAAGCCACGTTTCTGCCCAATGAAGGCGTCGGGTTCTGGCCGCTGGTGAGCATGGGAGCAATCCTGGGCGGAACGATGCGTTCGCCGTTCACGGGCGTCATCTTCGCGCTGGAACTGACGCACGACGTCAACATGCTGGTGCCGTTGCTGCTGGCGGTGACGATTTCGCACGGCTTTACGGTGCTGGCGCTGCGGCGGTCGATTCTCACCGAGAAGGTGGCGCGCCGCGGCTATCACCTGAGCCGCGAATATGCCGTGGATCCGCTGGAGATTCTCTTCGTGCGGGACGTGATGCGGCAGAACGTGCTGGCGCTTCCGGCGGCCGCCGCGGGCGAAACAATTGCGACTATGCGGCCTCCGGAGCAGGAACGCAAAGGCCAGGAACTGTATCCGGTGGTCGATGATCAGAAACACTTGATCGGAGTGGTGACGCGCAAGAATCTGGCGAAAATCATGCAGGATCGCGCAGCCGCAAACCGCCCGATCGCGGACTATGCACAACGGGATCCCATGGTGGCCTATCCGGACGAACCGCTGCGTGTAGTGGTATACCGCATGGCGGACACCGGGATTACCCGTTTTCCGGTGGTGAAGCGCGAGGATTCCCGCGAGTTGGTCGGCATGCTTTCGTTGTATGACCTGCTGCATGCGCGCGCCCGCTCGCTGGAGGAGGAGCGGCGGCGGGAACGCGTCCTGCGGATTCACCTGCCGTTCCGCTCGCGCCGCGCCTCGGTTGAGAAAATGTAATAGGTGCTGACCGTCGGGCATTCGAACCGGCCGATCGAAGAATTTCTCGCGTTGCTCAAGGCGCATGGCGTGGAATTGCTGGTGGACGTAAGGACAGTGCCGCGGTCGCGGCACAATCCCCAGTTCAACCGCGAGACTCTGCCCGCGAGTCTTGCGCTCGCAGGCATCCGGTATGAGCACATGCCCGGGCTCGGCGGACTGCGGCGCCCCCGTAAGGATTCGCCGAATACCGGCTGGAAGAACCTGAGTTTCCGGGGGTACGCGGATTACATGCAGACCGAGGAATTCGCCGGGAACCTGCGAGCGCTGGAGGAGCGGGACCGCTCCAGCCGGACAGCCATCATGTGCGCGGAATCGGTGCCGTGGCGGTGTCATCGGTCGCTGATCGCCGATGCGCTGACGGTAAACGGCCACGCGGTCGCCCACATCATGAGCGAAAGCAAGGCTAACCCTCATCGGCTCACCACTTTCGCCGCAGTTCGGGAAAACCGGATCACATATCCGGCTGAGACTCTTCCTCTCTTCAACGGCTAACCTTCCCTAGCCCCGCCGAATCGAGCTTTTTCACGCAGAACCGCGGGGTCTTTACACCCAGACCCGGAAAATCGCGTGATTTTCCCGGTTGCATGTAGGATTTTCCAACATTAAGATAATACAGACCCTTAGATCCGTTTTTGTCCGTCAAGCCCCATTTGGAGTCGGAAGTGCTTGATACCACACGCTGGTGTTCAGTGTGAGGCCTCCATGGGACGTGGGGACGGTTCCCGGATGCCCGGTGGGGGTGAGCAAGCTTGAGGGTCATTATTACGGGAGAAGAGTATGCGGCTTCCTATATCGGTTCCCAAAGCGGTGCGCTATGGAGTGGTGCTGGTGGTGGCGGGATCGCTGGCGCTGACGAGCGCGACCAAGCGGAACCATTTCACGGTCCACGACAAGGAGTTCTATCTGGACCCCTTGGTGCAGCAATTCATCCGTCCGGGTCTGGCGATCAACATCGTCTCGGCAACCATCGGTCAGGACGGCACCATTAGCGTCGACTATAAGGTGGCTGATCCGAAGGGTGTGCCTCTGGATAAAGACGGAATCACGACTCCGGGGCCGATCACTCTGAGTTTTCTGATCGCGTCCGTCCCGAAGGGGCAAGAGCAGTTCCAGTCATATATCACCCGCAACGTGACAGACGCGGTATATGGGAGCGGGCGGACCGCGGTGCAGGCGACAGCGGATTCGGGCGGCACGACCCAACTGGTGGCGACTGGGGAATACGTCTATACGTTCAGGAATAAGGCTCCGGCAGGGTTTGATGCGGCGGCCACGCATCGGATTGGGATATATGGAAACCGGAACCTGACAGAGTTCGATCTGGGCACGAACTACGACGACGCCACATTCGATTTCGTGCCGGCCGGCGGCAAGCCGGCACCGCGCGACATCGTCCGGACGGCGGACTGCAACCGTTGCCACGATTCGCTGGCGGCGCACGGCGGGTCGCGCAAGAGCGTGGAACTGTGCATCATGTGCCACACGCCGCAGACGACCGACCCGGAGACGAACAACACTCTGGACTTCAAGGTCTTTATTCACAAGCTGCACGACGGGAGCGGACTTCCGAGCGTGCAGGCGGGGACACCGTACCAGATTGTGGGTTTCGGCAATGCAGTCAATGACTGGTCGACAGTGGTGTTTCCGGCGGATGTGCGGCGCTGCCAGGTGTGCCACAACCCGAAGAATGGCGCGGCGCAGACCAACGCGTGGCTGACAACCCCGACGCGGGCGGCCTGCGGCTCCTGCCACGATAACGTGAACTTCGCGACGGGAAAAAATCATTCGGCGGACAACATTCCGGAAGTCAGCGACACGCAATGCGCCCAGTGCCATATCCCGCAAGGCGATCTGGAATTCGACGCTTCGATTCAAGGCGCGCATGTCTATCCGCAGGAATCGGCGGCGAACCCGGGTCTGGTCTTCGGGATTCAAAGAGTCGATAACGGCGGGCCAGGGCAGAATCCCACGGTAACCTTCACGGTGAAGGATTTTGCGGGCAATGGAGTGCCGATGTCGGCGCTGACGGGAGGCTCCAACCGGCTGGCTCTGGTGCTGGCGGGTCCGACTTCGGATTACGGCGATCCGGCCCTGGGAGTTGATACAAAGACGCCCGGTTATGTTTCCGAGAACCCGGTTCCGAAAGCCAGTTGCAGCCCGGACGGCACCTGCACATACACGTTCACGCATGCGATTCCGGCGACCGCGACGGGGACGTACGCGGTGGGCATGGAAGGCCGTCGCACGTTCACCGTCAATCCCAACACGCTGCAGGCGCAGAACGTGAACTACGGCGCGACGAACGTTGTGTTCTATTTTTCGGTGGACGGCTCGTCCGTGCAGCCGCGGCGGACGGTGGTTAATATCAACAACTGCAATCAATGCCACGCGCGCCTGTCGGTACACGGCGAGAACCGGAACCAGCCGCAAATGTGCGTACTCTGCCATAACCCAAACGACACGGATGCCGCACTGCGCGCCACGACGACGAACGCGGCGGACAAGGCGCAACCGCCACAAGGGATCAACTTCGCGATGATGGTGCACAAGATTCACACCGGCGAGACTCTAGGCGAGGCGGGCCTGACCTACACGATTGTCGGATTCGGCGGTTCGCACAACGAGTTCAATGATGTCCGCTATCCGGCGATGGGACCGACGGGTGCGACGGCCGATACAGCCAAGTGCTATATGTGCCACGTGCAGACGCCGGCTGCGACGGAAGGGATCCTGCCTGTGGGCAAGCGGAATGTGGTGGATCCGCAGGGGCTGTTGAACCCGGCTCCGGCGACGACTTCGGCCTGCACTGCCTGCCATTTTGCGAAATCCGCGGTGGCGCACGCGAACTTGAACACGGACCCGAAGTTCGGCGAGACCTGCGACGTCTGCCATGCGACGGGGGCCGAATTCGATGTAGATAAAATGCACGCCGGGAAATAAGAGATGAGGCCAGTGATCCTCCTCCAAGCAGCGGGCTGCCGCCGTCTCAGTCTGGCGGCGGCAGCCATGCTGTTCAGTCTCGCCAGTGGGGGCGCCCAGCAAACGGCGGGCGCTCCCGCTGTATCCGCCGACAACAAGCCGGCCGCGTACGTTGGCTCGGTAACCTGCCAGACCTGCCACGAAGATATTTATAAGGCGTTCCAGCAGAACCCGCATCAGGAAGTGGAAACGGACAAGAAACGCGGCTTTGAAAAGAACGCGTGTGAATCGTGTCACGGGCCGGCCGGCAAGCACGTGGAATCGGTATCGGCGGCGGATATCCGCCAGCCGGCGAAGCTGCGGCCGGCGGAAGCGGATCGCATCTGCCTCACATGTCATCAAAACCAGCCGACGCACGCGGGGCGGATCAACAGCAGCCATGCGAAGAATCAGGTTGCGTGCGTGGCGTGCCATTCCATCCACAAGAATGGACCGCAGGGTCTGGTGCCGCGGACGCCCACGGCGGTCAACTCGCTGTGCGCCGGGTGCCACGCGGCAGTCTGGGCTAGTTTCCAGCGGCCGTATAGACATCGGCTGCCGGAAGGAGCGATGTCGTGCGTGGACTGCCACAATCCGCATGGCAGCCTTCTGCCGCACATGCCCCAGACCTTCCGAGGAAACGAGCCGGGCTGCTTTAACTGCCACGGGGAAAAGGCCGGACCGTTCATTTTTCCGCACGCCGCAGTCAACCTGGAAGGGTGCGGGGCATGCCACCAGCCGCACGGGTCGGCGAACCCGCGCATGCTAACTCGGCCGCAGGTGCGGTTCGTGTGCCTGGAATGCCATGCGAACCCGCCGACGCCGACACCGGCCGCAACCTTAGGCACAAGTCCGCCGGCGTTCCACGACTTGCGGAGCCCGCGATTCCAGAACTGCACGCTGTGCCACCAGAAGGTACACGGGTCATATATCAACCGGGATTTGCTGAAATGAGAATCCTACTGGTATTCCTGGCGACGTTTCCGCTCGGGGCGCAGGCTCCGGAACAGCCACCTGCGACCGACGCCGGCAGCAAGACCGCCGGCGCTACGTCCGCTCCGGCGGAGAATCCGGTGCCGGCGACGGAGCCATGGCTCACCGGCAACCTGGACCTGGGCTTTCGCTGGCTCACCGGCCCGCAGGGCAGCGAGGCGGCGTACCGGAGCATTATCGATCTCGACCAGGGGCCGCGGTTGTTCGGGGTGGATTTCACGATCAAAGATCCGAAGAAGCGGTTGTTCGACCGGATCGACGCGCGGGGCTATGCATGGGGCGACCCGTATAACACGGCGCACGTCGAAGTGCGAAAGGCCGCTGTTTACGATTTCAATTTCGATTACCGGAACATCTGGTACTTTAACGCGCTGCCTTCGTTCGCCAATCCGCTGGCGCCGAACGGATTCGACGAGCAATCGTTCGATGTGCGCCGTCGTATGCTGAACGCATCGCTCGAATTGCGGCCCGGCAAGCGGATTATTCCCTACCTCGATTTCGCGCACAGCTCGGAATTCGGGCACGGCATGGCGACGTGGCTCCAGGACGCCAGCGACGAATTCGCGGTGCCGATTCTTCCCCGCGAGAGCACCCGGAACTACCGGGCGGGCGTACGGTTCGAATACAACAAGTGGCACGCGACGGTGGAGCAAGGCGGCACCACCTTTAAAGACGACGAGCAGGCCTCGGAGAACTATCTGAATCCGGGCGACAGAGCAACGCCCTTCCTCGGCCAGAGTTTGTACCTGAACAACCTCCGGCAAATCTATGGAATCCGCGGCGACAGCATCTACAGCCGCGGGCTGTTCACGGCGACGCCGGCCGCGTGGCTCACCTTCTCCGGCCAGTTCCTGTTCAGCCAGCCTCGAATCGATGTGAATTACTCGGACCTGGCTTCGGGCAATCTGGTGGTGGCCAGCTCGCTGCTTTTTTATACGACTGAGATGGGCCTGGCCACGGGCGCGGCCAAGCAACCGCACGTGAGCGGAAATGCCGGATTCGAACTGCGGCCGCTGAAGCGGATGCGAATCGTGGAATCGTGGATGACGGATCGCTATCACGATGCCGCATTCGGGTTGTTCACCCAGACGCTGACGCCCGTGGGAGCCTCGACACAGGTTTCCAATGCCACGGCGCTGCAGAACGAGCAAGTGGTCAATTACAACCAGCAGCAGATCGACGTCATGTACGATTTCGGCGCGAAGCTCGCGCTGCGGGGGGGCTGGCGGTACACGTGGGGTGATGCAACCGTGCTGGCCGGAACGCTGAGCCAATCGGGCAATTTCGCCTTGGGCCAACTGAAACGTCAGATCGGGCGGGGCGGCCTTACGTTCCGGCCGTGGCAAAAGCTCTCGATGACGGTTGACTATGAAGGATCGTCGAGCGACAACGTCTATTTCCGGACCAGCCTGAATGATTACAACAAGGTCCGTGCACAGGTGCGGTACCAGGCGACGGGATCGCTGTCGCTCCAGGGCAACTTCACGGTGTTGAACAACCAGAACCCGGCGCCGAGCATTCGGTACGATTTCCAAAGCCGGGACAACTCGGTGGCCCTTTACTGGACGCCGAACGGTGGAAAGCGGTTGAGCTTTACCGGTGAATACGACCGCTACACGCTGCACTCGGACATCGCCTACCGGAACCTGCCATTTTTTACATCGGCCACTTCCAGCTATCACGAAAACGCGCATATTGCGACGTCGTCGGTGGATGTGATGCTGCCGCAGTACGGAGGCATGACGCCGAAGCTGACGTTTGGCGGTTCGCTGTTCGTCTCGTCGCTGAGCCGGCCGACGCAATTCTACGAGCCGATGGGGCGGCTCTCTCTGCCGGTGCGGAAGAATATATCCTTGTACGCAGAGTGGCAATGGTACGGGATGAGCGAGCCGCTGTACCTGTATGAAGGCTTCCGGACGCACGCCTTCATTACGGGAATACGGCTGAGCCGATAAGGAGATCAGCCATGAGCAGGCTTCGAATCACGGCAGCGGTGCTGGTGGCGGCGGGAAGCGCCCTGGCGGCGGGCGAAGGCGATGCGCGCCGCGGCGAGCAGATCTTTGCGACGGAGCGGTGCGTTCAGTGCCACAGTCTCAACGGGCGGGGTGGTTCGCTGGCGCCGGACCTCGGCACGCATATCGGGCGGGATTTCACGCCCACGATCATGGTCACGCTGATGTGGAACCATGCGCCGGAAATGTGGGAGGCGATGCGGGCCCAGGGCGTGCCCCCGCCGCGGCTGACGCCGGAAGCGGCGGCGGACCTGTTTGCGTATTTTGTTTCGGCGCGGTATTTCGAGAAGCCGGGAGACGCCGGGCGCGGCAAGCGGGCGCTGACGGCGCACCATTGTTTCGACTGCCACGGGATCACGCAATCGAACGCAGCCAACGCGCCGCCGGTGGCGAAGTGGGAATCGCTGGCCGATCCGATCGTGCTTGCCCAACAGATGTGGAATCACGGGCCGCGCATGCGGCAGGCGTACGCGGAACGCAAGCTGCGGTGGACCCCGCTGACCGCTCAGGAACTCACCGACATCCTGGTCTATCTGCAAAACCTGCCGGAGACCAAAGCCCTGGCGACCGAATTCCAGTTTCCGCCTTCGGAATCGGGGGCTGCGCTGTTTCAATCCAAGGGCTGCGCCGAGTGCCACAAAGGAGCGATGGCGCTGGAGGAGCGGCTGCGCAACCAGAGCCTGACCGGTATCGCGGTGGCGATGTGGAATCATCAGGCCGGGATGAAACAGCCGCCGCCCACGTTCTCGCAGGAAGAAATGCGGCAGCTGCTGGGATATCTGTGGGCCCGCCAGTACTTCCGCAATGGAGGCAACGCGGCGGCGGGGAAGAAAGTCTTCGCGGAAAAGGGGTGCGCGGGGTGCCATAACGACCCATCGAGCGGGGCGCCTCCATTGGGCAAGACCCCCGAAGGCTACTCGGATATCACGATGATCTCGATCCTATGGCAGCACGGCCCGGCGATGCTCGAGCGGATGAAACAGCGCAACGTGGCGTGGCCGCGATTCGCGGCGCCGCAGATGGCGGACCTGATTGCATACTTAGGGTCGTTGTAGGCCGGCGGAAGCCGAGTGTGGGGCCGCCGATCGACGCAGATGAAGTCCGATCAGCCCGATTCCGGATGCTAGGCGCGGGAGATGAGATTCTCGAGCAGGGCGAGCAGCTCGTGGGCGTGCACCGGCTTGCTGACATAGCCATCCATTCCGGCGTCGAGACAGCGCTCGCGATCCCCTTTCATGGCGTGAGCCGTCATGGCAATGATGGGGACGTGAGTTCCGGTCCCGGCCTCGAGCCGGCGGATGGCGGCAGTGGCTTCGAATCCATCCATCTCCGGCATCTGGACATCCATCAGGACGGCGGTGACGGGTTTCCCGCGAACTGTCTCAACGGCCTCGCGGCCATTGAGGGCGAGCTCGACCTGGTACCCCTGGCGCCGGAGCAGAGCCGCGGCGATGGACTGGTTCACGGGGTTATCGTCGGCGACCAGGATCGGGCCACAGGCAGCCGGATTGCAACGCGCCGCCGCGGAAATCGGCGACGGTACCGGATTCAGTATGGCTGCGGTCTGTAGCGGGTCCGCGAGCTGCAGACGCAGAGTGCAGTGGAAGGTGCTACCCACATCGACGGTGCTCTCGACCGTAAGCCGCCCATGCATCATTTCGGTCAGCTCTCGCGCAATCGTCAAGCCCAGGCCGGTGCCGCCGTAACGCCGGGTGGTGGAATTATCGGCCTGAGCGAAGGGATCAAAGATCGCCTCGAGCCGACTCGAAGGGATGCCCACGCCAGTATCCGCAACGCTCAGGCGCAGCCAGACGTATTCGCGATCCGCCGAATCCTGCTCCAGCCGCACAGTGACGCGGCCGCGTTCGGTGAACTTGACGGCGTTGCCAACGAGATTAAGCAGGATCTGGCGCAGGCGGCCGGGATCGCCCACCAGTACCCGGGGAATATTCGGCGCGACGAAATAATTCAACTGCAAGCTCTTCCGTTGCGCGCTCAGGGTGAGCGCGCGGATGGTGGGCCCCAGGGCGGCGCGCAAGTCGAAGGGAGCCGATTCGAAATCGAGCTTACCGGCTTCGATTTTAGAGAGATCGAGGATGTCGTTGAGGATGGTGAGCAGAGATTCGGCCGAGTCCTTGACAATGCCGAGGTAGTCGCGCTGCTGGGCCGTGAGCTCGGTTTCCAGCATTATGTCCGCCATGCCCAAAATGCCGTTCATGGGAGTGCGGATCTCATGACTCATGTTGGCCAGGAACTCGCTTTTGGCCCGGTTGGCGGCCTCAGCGGCCTCCTTGGCGCGCTGCAATTCCCGCTCGGCCAGGCGGCGTTCGGTGATATCGCGATCGATTCCGCGATAGCCGGTGAGTTGGCCGTTCTCGTCGAGGATGGCGAGGCCATTGCTTTCCAGGATTACAGGGTGGCCGTTCTTATGGAGATTGGTGTTAGCCAGATTGCGAATGGGTGCCCGTTCCCGGACGATCGAGACAAACGCAGCCCGGCACCGCGCGGCTTCCTCGGGATCCATGAAATCGAACGGAGTCCGCCCGAGGACTTCTTCCGGTCCATACCCCAGCAGATTTGTAATTCTGGGACTGCAGTAGGTATAGCGGCCCTGAACATCGACTTCCCACACCCAGTCCTGCGTGGATTCGATTAAGGAGCGGAGGCGCTCTTCGCTCTCGCGCAGCATCTGCTCGGCCTGTTTGCGGCGCGTGATATCGCGGGCCAGGCCGAGCCCAGCCGGCCGGCCCTGGAATTCCATCAGGCGGGCACTGATTTCGACCGGAATCTTCCGGCCCTCTTTGGTGATCTGCACGGTTTCAAAGACTATTGGCCCGTTCCCGACCAGGCTCGAGGGCAGGGGGATAGCCTGCCCCAATTCATCAATGTTCTGCGGCGTCATCCGGAGGAGTTCCTCGCGGGAATAGCCCAGGCGTTCGCAGGCGATATCGTTCACTTCGAGAAACCGGCCGAGCGAGCGGTCCGGGTTGATTGCCACCAGCAGGACGGCGTCGCTGATTCCCTGGAAGAGGGTACGATACTGCTCCTCGGTCTTGCGCAGCTTTTCCTCGGCCTGCCGGCGCGCGGTGATTTCGGTAAGGATGCCGTCGGCATACCGCACCCCTCCTTTTTCGTAAGTGGAGTACGCCCGATCATGCACCCAGATCCAATCACCGGGCTTGCGGCGTACCCGGCACTCGATGTCGTAAGGCCGGCCGTGTTCGAAGAGGGCGCGGAGGCCCTCGATAACGCGTGTGCGATCCTCCGGATGAACGCAGTCCAGATAAAGACGGGCGCCGCTTTGGTGGATTTCCTCCAAGGAGAATCCGCTGATGCGCTCGATATTGGAGCTGATGAAGGTAAAGCGGAACTGGGAATCGATGGTCCAGAGGACATCGGGGATATTGGCGAGCAGCGCGCGGTAGCGTTCCTCGTTCGGACACGATGGTTCCGGATGCTGGGAAGGCATCCGGCCGCGGCTGGTATGCGAACAGGGGTCCGGCCCGTACGGGTTCAGTTCTGAAGACACGTCAATCATCCCCGGGCAGGGGAATCCAATGAAGCGATCGGCTCTTCCGGGGGCAGGCTTTAGGGGCGCGGGCGATCAGCTGACCACGCCGCGGCGGACGGCGCTCAAGACGAGCTCAGCGGTACTGTGCAGGTCGAGCTTTTCCATGATGCGCCAGCGATGGGTCTCGATCGTGTGAAGGCTGAGGTTGAGCCGGTTGGCGATGTCCTTGTTGCTGTTGCCTTCGGCGAGGAGCTGATAGATCTGGCGCTCGCGGTCAGTCAGCAGGTCAAACCGGTCGTTGGCGTCGCGGAGGTCCTTGAGGCGGGCGAGCCCGTCGTGGAAGATCTCGGCCACGGCCGGGCTAAAGAAGGCACGGCCGCGCTCAACCTCGTGGATCGCATGGATGAGTTCCTCGCCGGCCGAGTTCTTGAGGAGATAGCCGCGCGCGCCCGCTTTGACGGCGCGGAGAACGTACCGCTCGTCGCTGTACATGCTGAGGATCAGCACGGCCGTGCTGGGACACTGCTTGATGATCTGAGCCGTGGTCTCGATGCCGTTCATCTCTTTCATGGCGACATCGACAATGGCGACGTCGGGTTTATGCCGGCGCGCAGCTTCGACGGCTTCAATACCGGAGCCGGCTTCGGCGACGATCTCGAATTCGGTGTGGTTTTCCAGGATATGACGCAGGCCCTGACGCATGAGGGTATGGTCGTCGGCAAGCAAAATACGGGTAGGCATTAGGCAGTTACCTCGTTAGAAACCACCGGGGCAGAGGGAGAAGCACCGGTTTCCGGGATCGGAATCTGGAGCGCCAGACGAGTTCCGCGTCCAGGGGCGGCATCGATCTCCAGCGAGCCGGCCACGATAGCGGCCCGTTCGCGAATTCCGAGCAGGCCCAACCCGGTGGTCACGGTGGGCATGCCTTTGCGGTTGATCTGGAAGCCACGGCCATCGTCGGTGACTTCGAGCTTGAGGACTCCGGGAAACTGTTGGATGGTGACGCGCACGCGGGTGGCGCCGGAGTGCTTCTCGCAATTGTGGAGCGCTTCCTGAACTACGCGATAGACGCAGGTTTTGACGGAATCGGGCAGGCGATCGGAGACGTTCTCCTCGACGTATTCGCAGGCGATGCCGCTGCGGCGGAGGAAGTGCTCGACCTGAAACTGCAAGGCCGGGGCGAGGCCCAGGTCATCGAGCAGCGCGGGGCGCAGCAGCAAGGAAATATTGCGAATGGTTTGCACCGTCTGCTCGGCCAGCGTGCGAGCGCGTTCAAGCCGTTCCGGAAGGCCCGGCTGGCCGGCAGCAGATGCGGACTGCGCGCGGGAGATTTCGATCTGAAGCAGCGCCAGCGCTTGGCCGATTTCATCGTGCAGTTCACGCGCCAGCTGCCGGCGGCCTTCCTCTTCGACCTCGAGCAGGCGCGCGGAGAGCCGCTGCAGCTCGCTTCTTGCCTGTTCGACTTCGGCATAATGCCGTTCGGCCGTATCGGCGAGGTGATCGGAGTGGCGGACACTGACGACCGCGACGAACACACTGAGCAGGACGCTGAGGCCCAGCATCAGGAGGAGGCGTTGGCCGCCTTCATGGCGCGAATCCGAAAAACGATTCTCGTCGTCCTGGAGGCGCTGCTGATCGGCTGTGCTCAGGGCGATCAGGGCCTGATACAACTCGCCGCGCCGCGGCACGATCTCGCGCTGCACGAACTCGTATTGCACGGCGTTGGACGCCTGGAGCATGGTAGACGGCACGTTTTGCAGCAAGGAAGTGAATTCGGACAGCTGGCGGGCCAGCTTGGGAAATTCAGCCTGTTGCGGGGAGATGCGAGCCAGTTCTGCAAACGCGCGGCGATTCTCGTTTTCAATTTCGTTCAGCTGGCCGGCCAGCATTTTTGCCTGTTCGGGAGTTGTCCGGATGAAGAAATCGCGGACGTAGATTCCTTCGAGCCACAGATTGCGCCGCAGGATGGTCAGGTTCTGCTCTTCCTCCACATAATGGCGGAAGATATCGGCCTGGCGCTGCGAGACGGCGCCCTGAATGTGATACGCTTCCACCGCAGAAAGGATCAGCACGGCAATGACCGCCGCGTAGCCGACACGCAATACCGAACGTCGTCCCAGTTTTCGGAGCATGGCCGCCAGCCAATTCCGCACAAATCCCTCAGTCATTCTGCAACCATCTTATCGCCAGCAGAGTTTCAGAATCGGGAGGGCTAAAGTACTATTCTCCAAAAGGATATGGGCCCGACAAAATACGGGATTTGTTGTATTTCCGGTAGCCGGTTCCGGGGCTACAGTAAGATTAATTCGGTCCTGACTGCGTCGAATGGCGCCGGGGCAGCGGGACCGGTTTTAGCGAAGGCCGTTGCCTCCCGGGCGACGGTAAGGGCAGGTGCGAACCTGCCCTTTTCTTTTTGTTACAGCTGGCCTGAATCCCCAAACAGTCTTACACTGAAGCCGTCGATGAATCTGCTGGCTTTTTCCGGAGTGGTGTATGTGATTTCGGCCGCGGCGGGCTTTTTGGGAGCGCTGACCGGGTTGGGGGGAGGCGTGGTGGTGACGCCCGCGCTCACGCTGCTGCTGGGTGTTGATTTTCACTACGCGATCGGCGCCACGCTGGTCTCGGTGATTGCGACTTCCTCCGGAGCCGCGGCGGCATTCGTGAAAGAGGGATATTCGAACATCCGCGCCGGCATGTTTCTGGAGATCGCGACCACGCTCGGGGCGCTGGCGGGAGCGCATTTGACGACGGTGGTGCCGGCGGCAGCACTGGCGATTATCTTCGGGGGAGTACTGCTTTACTCGGCGTGGCATTCGCTGCAGCCGCCGCCGCGGGAGAAGGCATCGACCCCGGACCCGCTGGCAGGGCGCCTGCGACTGGATGGCGCCTATCCGGGCGTTCGCGGTCCGGTCTCCTACCACGTCTGCAACGTCAGGGGCGGATTCAGCCTGATGTTCGGGGCGGGCATGCTGTCGGGACTGCTGGGCATCGGCTCGGGCGCGATGAAAGTGCTGGCGATGGATCAGGTGATGCGGATTCCATTCAAGGTGTCGACCACGACCAGCAACTTCATGATCGGGGTGACGGCGGCGGCGAGCGCGGGGGTCTATCTGAGCCACGGCTATATCAACCCGGGGCTGGCCATGCCGGTGATGCTGGGCGTGCTTACCGGTTCACTGGCGGGGGCGCCGCGGCTGATGACGGCGCCGACGCGTGTGTTGCGAATGGTGTTTGCGGCGGTGGTGGGGCTGCTGGCAGTGGAGATGATCTACAACGGGTTTTCGGGAGGCCTGCGGTGACCGACGAGCGCCTCGAGCAGATGGTGGGGACGCTACTGCGCGCGGGCGTGCTGCTGGCGGCGGCGATCGTGCTGGCGGGTGGCGTGTGGTGGCTGGCGGAAGTGGGGCGCGCGGCGCCCGCATATCACCAATTTGGCGGGGTCAGCACGGAACTGCGGCAGGTAGGACCCCTGCTGAAGAGCCTGGCCCATCCGCGTCCGGAGGCGCTGATCCAACTCGGCCTGCTGCTGCTGATTGCCACGCCGGTGGCGCGCGTGGCGTTGGCGCTGGCGGCGTTTGCGCTGGAGCGAGACCGCACATACGTAGGGGCTACGCTGATTGTGCTGGCGATCCTGGTCTACAGCATGGTGCTGCCGTTTGGCAGCGGCGGTTAGGATCAGGCTACGGGATTGCGCAGGACGCCGATGCTTTCGATATCGACTTCGACGATGTCGCCGGGGGACATCTTACGGGTGGTGCCCGGGGTGCCGGTAAAGATGAGATCACCCGGCAGGAGAGTGACCCATCGGCTGATCCAGCTGATCATGGTGGCGCAATCGAAGATGAAATCGGCGGTGCTTTCCTTCTGCACGATCTCGCCATTCAGACGGGTCTGGACGAGCAAATTGTCATAGTTGAGGCCGGTGACGAGCGCCGGCCCGACGGGGGAAAAGGTGTCGGAGCCCTTCGCGCGCCACCATTGAATGTCCTTGCGCTCGCCATGCTGCCACTGGCGCTCGCTGACGTCGTTGCCGCCGGTGGCTCCGAAGATGGCGGCGAGGGCGGCCTTCCCGGAGGCATCTTTCACGCGCTTGCCGATGACCAGAACCAGCTCACCTTCGTAGTGGACGTCGGTGGCATCGGGCGGGATGACGATGGGACCGTCAGGGTCCTGGAGCGAACTGATGGGTTTGTAGAAAATCTCCGGATTCTGCGGATGCGCGCGGGCGCCGAGATGGCTGCGATAGTTGCGGCCGACCGCGACAATCTTGCCGGGCTCGCAGGGGCAGAGTAAGGTCAGTTCGGAGAGTTTGCGGTCGGTGCCGGTTTCGGCGGCGCCGTCGAGCGGGCTGCCCTTGAGCTCATGAACGAAATCGCCTGCGACGAGGCCCCAGGCGGCGCCCAGGCCGGAGCGATAGCGAACGTAGCGACTCATGAGCGGGCGGCGGTGCGCGCCGCGCTGAGGACCGTATCGACGATTTGCTTAAACTCTTCGGCGGTAAGCAGACCCCGTTTGGCGATGCCCTTTTCCTTGACGCGGCGGAGCATCTCGCCGACGGCGTCGTCATCGACCCCGGTGATGCCCATCTGTTCGAGGTTGTACGTTATGGAAGCCTTGCCGCTCTTTTTGCCGAGGACGACCTCGCCGCGGCGGCCGGTGAGGGCCGGATGGGTTCCGAACATGGCGAGCGGCTCCTTGACGACGAGGTCGACGCCGATGCCGGATTCGCGGGTGAAGTTGCGATCGCCGAGGATGGGCTTGTTGGCGGCGGTGGGGAAACTGCTGAGGCGGCTGACCAGCGCCCCGAGCTCCGGGAGTTTGCTCAGGTCGTACCGGGTCTCATACCCATAGAGGACGTGCAGGGCCACGATTAATTCCTCGAGAGCCGCGTTGCCGGTCCGCTCGCCCAGGCCGTTAGCGCAGCTGTGCACGCACTCCGCGCCGGCTTCGACGCCGGCCAGCTCGGTAGCGACCGCCATCCCGAAATCATTGTGCGTGTGAACCTCGACGGGCAGGTTGGTAAGGGACTTCACCAGCCGGACCATATGCTTGATGGCCTCCGGAAGGGCGCATCCCATGGTATCGACGACGCCGATGGCGTCGGGGGGAGCCTCCTGCATGATGGCGCGGAGGAGGTTCGAGAGATCATCCTGGCGGGCGCGCGTGGTGTCGTAGGGGAAGTAGACGACGTGCAGACCGCAGGATTTGGCGTGAGCAATCACACCCACGCTCTTTTTGAGGACATCTTCCCAGGTCCACTTGAACTGGTATTTGAGCTTGGGGTAGCCGATGGGGATTTCGATAATGACACCGTGGCAGCCGCACTCGACGGCTTTATCGATATCGGCGTTCATGGCTCGGGCGAAGGTGTAGATCTTGGAGTTCAGGCCGAGGCGCGAGATCTGCCGGATGGCCTCGAAGTCCTGATCGGAGACGGCAGGCATGCCGGCCTCGATGCGGTCGACGCCAATTTCGGCGAGCTTTTCGGCGATCGCGATCTTGTCGGCGACGCTGTAGACCACGCCCGGAGTCTGTTCGCCGTCGCGCAGCGTGGCGTCATGAATACTGACGCGCGCCGGGAGGTTGAACTGCGCGCGCACCTCGGGCGCGAAATTATAGGGACTCACCCACCACTCGTTTTCTCGAAAATAATTGCCGCTCATTGCAGTTCGGGCCTCCAATCTGGGCCATTATAGCGCGCGCCCGGAACGAGGCCCGCCGCAGCGACGCGCAGCCAAGCGCGGCTTTCAAAAGCATGACGCCTGGTCCGCCGCCGCGTGTGAAAGGAGCAGGTAAGTAGGCGTGAGGCAGAGATCCCACAGCGCATGAACTTCGAGCGGCTACGAAGCGCCCCGCACGCTGCAACCCGATACAGATCGAAACCGGGACGGAATTCATTTTTTTCTTGACTTTCATCGTGAACAACCTTATATATGAATCACATTGCGATTTTTGTAGTCGCAAAATTTGATGTTAGGGAGAATCAATCGATGAAGAGCGCAACCAAAAAGGCCGCCAAGAAAAAGGCTGCTCCGAAGAAAAAGAAGTAAGTTGACGAAGCCCTGACGCAGGGCTCGCAAACAGTTTTTTTCTAGTAGAGGCCCCGGTTTTCCGGGGCTTTTTTATTGTTTCAGGCATTCCCCTCCGATTTTCTTCTACTCCCTTCCATGTGCGCGAGAGCTCCGCAGCGGCGGCGAGCCGTCCGCTCAAGAGGGCGGCCCGGCCTCTGCGCCGTCACGAGGAGGTGGTCGATGGTTAGCACCAGGACCAGGTCCGCGGCCGGAAATGGCGGCGCCCCCGCGTGCTAGCGTGAAGGGGATGACCGAGGGCAAACTCGTACGCGATTCGATCTCGGAGTATTCGGAGCTGGCGCTGCCCAACGACGCCAACGGGCTGGGGAATGTTCTGGGGGGCAAGGTCATGCACCTGGTCGACCTGGCCGGCGCGATGGCCGCGATCCGGCATGCGCGCCGCCCGGTGGTGACGCTTTCGGTGGACCGGCTCCAGTTCCTGCATCCCGTTCACATCGGCGAGCTGATCGTGCTGCGCTCGTCTGTGAATCGCGTCTTCCGCTCCTCGATGGAGGTGGGGGTCAAAGTCATGACCGAAAATCTTTTGACGGGAGAGCAGAGGCACACCTGCTCGGCATACCTCACGTTCGTGGCGCTGGATGAGAGGCGGCGGCCCACACCGATTGCGCCCGTGATTCCGGAAACCAAGGACGAAAAGCGGCGCTACGAAGAAGCAGGGGAACGGCGCGAGTACCGGCTGACGACGCGCAAAGCGCTGGACTAGCCGAGCGGCCCGGTCGGGCGGCGGCCGGAAAGCCCGTCAATTCTCTTTGTACATGTACTTGATGCTGGGCTTATAGAGAAGGATGTTGGGCTCGCCGGTACGGTTCACTTTCAGGCAGCACTTGTCATACCACTCGATGACTCCGTGGAGAGTCTCGCCGTCGCGCAGAACGAAGACCATGGGCGTCTTGGCCTGCATCTGTTTCACGTAATAAAAATTCTCCGCGTTGGTCTGATCGGGAGGAACAGGCTTCTTCTGCTGCTGCCGGCGGGCGGGGGTGATCTGCTCCTTAATTTCGTTCAAAGACGGACGGATGAGTTTACGGTTGACAGCTTCCACGGAATGCCACCTTCTCGAAAAGCTTTTTGATTGGGCCGCCGCCGCTCAGCGGGACGGCTTCATTACAGGACCAAAATGTCTTGCTTTCACCCATAGATAGCACAACCCGGAGCGCATCGCAACGGCAGGAAGAGTAGGAAACCGGTGCTGGAATGAAGACTTCAAGGCAGGGCCGGCGGCGGCCGCAGCAAGGGCAGCACTCACCGCCCGAACCAATTCTTGGCGAGGGTGCGCAGGCGCTGGCGCGCCCGCTTGGCAAAACTCAGCTGCGGCTGGGGCTCGGCCGCCACCTTGAGGGGAGCGGGCGACTCAACATTGGCGGGAACTTCCACTGCTTCGCACGAATGCTCCCCGGCAAACCGCACGACGTTGCTGATGAAGGCGTAGTCGCGCCGGTACCGCCTGCCGTCTTTCCTCTCCGCGCAAATCGAAAAGCCGGGATACCGGGCGGCGGACGCCGTCCCAGTCTTGATCTTTGCGGAAGACATATCGACATCCTGCAACAACACCGGAGCATAGCCGCGCAGGTTGCGCTCGATGTACGCGGTCTCGTAACGGTGGCGGCGGAGACTCCAGATGAAGACGCGAAAACTGTCGAAATCGTAGGGGTAGGCGCCGTCGTTAATCGTAGTCCAAAGCCAGTTCTGCTTCTTCTGGTCGCCGTCTTCCACCGTACCCAGAGCGAAGTAAGAAACAATACGGCGCCCTTCGGCGTACTGGGCGACGTCGTCCGGAATGGCCATGACGAGCCGCCGCGTCAGCACCCATCCCGATTCGCCGCTCTTGGTCCGGATCAGGCTCCAGTCATCGGTGGGCACGGGTTTGGACTCGGGCGCAGCCGGAGCTTCGTCCCTATCGTCCTGTTCACCGGCAAGCTCATCGGAGGGCAAATCGGTTTTGGAGAGTTCCACCCAATTGGCAGGCGGGCCGGGCGGCTTGGGAAGCGGCAGCGTCGGATACTTCGACTCTTTGGGAGCCTTCTTCTCCTCCGCCTTCGGCTTCTTCGGGGCTGGCGGAATCAGGGGCTTGCGCGCCACATCCACACGGGGCGTCAGCGTGTGGATCAGGACATCGATTTTCTCGTTTTCCTTGATCTGCAGAAAACTGGGCGACTGCCGCGCGGGTTGCGTGTGAACGTTGAGATCGCCGAATGTCGTGGCCTGCCCTTGCACCGGCATGCTTCGGGCGCGCACGGCCAGGTCTTTCAGCTTCTGCATGTCCTCGGCGGCGAGTAACTGGCGCTCATCGGTCCAGCCTTCGACGCCGGAAGCCGTGCGCACCCGCAGAAAACGGCGGCGCTGCTGGAGAATGTCCAGGCGGTCTCCGTGTTTGACGGTTGTGACTACCCGGGCCTGCAGCGGAATATCGCTGCGGATCTTGAGGATAGCGGGGCCGACAAACGCCTCACCGATAGCAGTCGCACGCTCGGGCCGGTCGGCACAGGACGCCGCCAGAGACGCCAAGATAACTATCGATATGAAGCTTCGCCGCACACTCAATTCCCAGTTTATCAACCCGCGCCGCGCCGTGAGCCAATACAATGAAGGTTGTGACGCTCGAAACGAAACGCCCCTTTGCACTCATCGGCGCGTTTGCGATATTGTTCGTCGCTTTCGTGATGCTGCTTCTGCGCGCGCTTCCGGGAGCGCGGCGCCCCTTCGATTACATGGTGGCAGGCACGTTCGCGACGGCGCTGGCGCTGGTCGGGGTGTTCCTGCTGGCGGTCCGCCGGCGGCCATAGGGCGGCGCGCCGCGAACCGTCTCGATCCTCACCGGGCGGACGCGCCCGCTGTCGATCGGGAGCACGCATTAAATAAGATGCGCTGGACCTCGGGCTGATAAAACGGCTGCGCTAACAGGTCGTAGGCGCCGAGATTGAGCGCCTCCGCCCAAAATCGGGCGTCAGCCTGCTTATCGGTAACGATGACTTCCGGCTCGTGCGAGCTCTCCCGCACCAGGTGCAACACGTCCAGCCACTTTCCATCAGGCAGCTCGGCTTCGGTCAGCACGATATCATAATCTTGAGTTTCCAATCGTTTGCGCGCCTGCTGCAGTGATTGTACGTGTTCCAGAATGAGCGGAAGCGGCCGCGTCATTTCGGAGAGGAGCTGAGCATCATCCGAATCTCGGGAAATGTAGAGAATCCGGGACCGCATTGGGGACGCTCCTTGAATTCTAAACTTTCTTTAATTTTAAATCCGATCCGTCTCGAACCACAAGCTAAAGTTTGATGAATCTTCGCGTGCTCACGCGCTTCGATCCGGCTTCATGACGGCCACGTATCCGAGGTTGCGGTAGAGCTGATTGTAGTCGAGACCGAAGCCCACCACGAAACGATCGGGGATCTCGAAGCAGCGGAAGTTCACCGGAACCTGTACGATACGGCGCGAGTTCCGGTCCAGAAAGGTGCACACCGAAAGGGAGTTGGGCGCTCGGCCGGCAAGGGTTTGCAGCAGATAACGCAGAGTGAAGCCGGTATCGACAATATCTTCGATCAACAGCACGTCCTCACCTTCGATGGACTCATCCAGATCTTTGGCGATGCGCACCACGCCGGGAGCGCCGTTCTTGTTGGAAAAGCTCGAGATGCCCAGAAAATCGATTTTGAGCGGCACCTCGATATGGCGCGCCAGGGCGGTCAGAAAAAAGACCGAGCCTTTCAGAACGCCGATCAGCTTGATGGTTTTGCCCACGTAGTAGTGGGAGATTTCGGCGCCCACTTCGCGAATCCGGGCGGCGATCTGGTCTTCGGTGAACAGGATGCGATCAACACCGGGGATCAAAGCCGCGCTCATGCTTCAACCGTCCGCTCGGCCAGTCCGTATTTGAAGATGAGGTTCTCGAAGTCCTTTTGATAGAACACCTGGATATTCAAGTCGGGATACAGCTCGCGCAAAAGCCGCACCTTGCGGTTCTTCTTGGTAACGAGGGACTGTTTCATGGTGGTCAGCTCGACGTAGAGGTCGAATTCGGGCAGGTAGAAATCGGGCGTGAAGGACTCGCGGACGGAGCCATCACGATCCCACTGAACGGGAAAGCTGCGCGGCTCATACTCCCAGCCGATGCGGTAGAAATCGAGCAGGTTGGCAAACATCTCCTCGCTCTGATGGGCAAACATCTTACGACGGATGGTGATCTTGTCCGGGGGTACGATGCCGTAGCGGGAAAGCCGGAGGCGCATCTGGAATTGAAGCTGGGCTTGGGCGGCGGCGGAGAGAAACCCTCGTTCCTTGAGTCCAAGCAACCCAACGGTGGTCTGGACGAGGGTGGCCATCTGTTCGGTGCCGAGTGATTCGCCGCTGAGAACCAGATCGAACAGATCAGCCGTGGCCCGCGTTTTGCCGAATCTGGCTTTACGCGCGGAACGGTCGGCGGCCTCCAGCTCGAGCAGCAGCCGGCGGGCGGCCTCGCGATCGAGGCGATGATCGAGCATCAGGTTGCCGAGCCGGACGTTTTCAGGCGCGACGACGTGCACACGCAACATCCCCGGGAAGTGCCGCGCTTGCAGTTCTCCTCCCATGGCGCAATAGACCAGATGATACCGGGTCGCCAGGTGGGCGAGGATGGAGGTGACCAGGCTCGGATACGCTTTGTCGGGAATACGGGTTTCGGGGCCGAACTCCTGTTCGCTTAACGATTGGATTCGCGCCTGGGTAAGAAGCTCAAATCCGAGTTGCTGCGCGGCAAGGCGCGCCACCTCTTCAAACCGGCACCCAGGATGGCCCGAGACGGCGATCAACGCCATGGCACAAACCCATGATATCAGCGGGGCAAAGTCCGCGCCGATGAACTCACTGGTTCGGGTCCCACAAGGTTTCCGGGGCGGCGGTCACGTGACTCGCCCAGCGGCTCCAAACGAACAGCGCATCGCCCAGCCGGTTGAGGTAGCGGATCGCCTCGGGCGGAACGGTATCGCCGCGGCTTAGCGCGATTACGGCGCGTTCGGCGCGGCGGCAGATGGTGCGGCAGACGTGCAGATCGGCATTGAGGCGGCTCCCGCCCGGCAAGACGAAGGAGCGCAGGACGGACAGGCCGGCATTCATGCCGTCGATTTCGGATTCGAGGCGCGCAATATCGGTGTCGGTGATGCGCGCCTGGCGCGGATGCACATCTTCGGGAAGGGTGGCCAGGATCGAGCCGAGATTGAACAGCTCATGCTGAACCCGCAAAAGAATCGCCACGAGCGGCGAGAGCCGTGGCTGGATGGAGGTGAGCTCGACGGCAGTGACGCGAGCCGCGCCGAGAAAGGCATTCAGCTCGTCGACTGTTCCGTAAGCTTCGATGCGCGGCGAGTCCTTGGGCACGCGCTGTCCGCCGGCGAGGCCCGTCTGGCCCTCGTCCCCGCGGCGGGTGTACACGCGATTGATCGCCAATCGCGGGGCATCGAACGGTTCGTCGCTCATGTTTCCGGCTTCGAGTGTACACTATGTTTGGAATTTCATGCGGATGGCACGGCGGCGCTGCGCGCAGATCATACTATCAATCGTTATCATGGCGGGCTGCTGCCCGGCATCCGGCGAGACGGCTAACAAAGATCCGAAGAAGTCACAGGCCGCGCTGCGGCGCGGTGAACGTCTCGATCAGGCGGGTAAGCCCCGGGAAGCCATCGCGGCGTACACCGAGGCGGTTGAGGCGGATGCCGGCAACTCCGAAGCATGGCGGGCGCGCGGACGCGACTACCTGGCCGGCGGCGCGAGCGACAAAGCGCTGACCGATTTGAACCATGCGCTACAGATCCATCCCGGCGATGGCTTGGCTTATGCGATTCGCGCCGACGTCTACCGGGCCGGGCAGCAATACGACCTGGCGATCAAGGACTACAGCGCGGCCTTGTACCTGAAGCAGAACACGGCGGCGGTGCTGACGGGGCGGGGAAAGGCATACGCAGCCAGCGGCAAGTTCGACCTGGCGGTGGCCGATTTCACCGAGGCTTTGAAGCTGCAGGCCGATAATCCCGACATCCATCTGGAGCGGGGAAGAGCTCTCGCCGGGATGCGCCAGTATCCGGACGCGCTCGCGGATTTCGACATATACATGAGCGCCAACCCGGGCGCGGAGGCAGTGCTGGTGGAACGCGCCCTGGCGTCGGCTGCGGCCGGGGACAATGGCCGGGCGCTGGAGGACTTGAATTCGGCGCTGCGCCTGAACGCAGGCGACGCGAAAGCGATTCGGATCCGAGGCGCGGTGCGCGACCGCCTGGGTGACAGCGAAGGCGCGGCGGCCGATTTTACGGAAGCCTTGCGGCTGGCGCCGGATAATCAACGGTTATACCTGGCGCGCGGAGCGGTCTACGCCCACGCCGACAAGTACGAAGAAGCGCTGGCAGACCGGCAGCGCGCCGTGGAGCTCGATTCGAAAAGCGCGGAAGCGTACGTCGCGCGCGGCAACTCATACGATCTTCTGGGAAAGCACGAACAAGCTTTAGCGGACCGCTCCACCGCGATCAGCCTGGATGGGAACTATGCGCCGGCGTGGCTGGCTCGCGCGAGTACCTATTACATGCTCGGTAAGTACGACGAGGCCATGTCGGATTTGAGCCAGGCGCAGAAACGGGATCCGGCGAACGCCGAGATCACGCAGATGATCGCCGCCACGCAAGCCAGGATTGATGAAATCGTCGCGAAGGCGCGATCTGTCGAGAGCGTGGCCGATACCGCGAGCGTGGTGCTGCCGGACACGTCCGGCGCACAACCCGCGGCGGCCCCGTTGCCGGCGGAAGCGGCCAAGCCGGTTGTCCCTGCACCGAAGCCGGTGGAACCGGCACAGACGGCGTCTGTTCCGACGGCCGCGGCGGAGCCGCTCACGGCCTCGCCGCCTGCGCCGAAACCGCCCGCGGAAGCGGCTAAACCGGGCAATGAGGCCGTGAACGCCTCCGCTTACCATGCGCGAGGCCGTCAACTCATGCAGGACGGTCACTATGCGGAAGCGATCCAGGCACTCACGCAGGCTCTGCAGCTCGATCCGAAGCTGGCCCGGGCCTATAATGCGCGCGGCTATGCCCGCTTGATGCTCAAGCAATACGCGGAGGCCCTGGCGGATTTCGACGAGGCCATCCGCCTTCAGCCGGGATATGAGAATGCGTACACGAATCGGTCGGTGGCGCGCAGACTGAAGGGCGACAGCGCCGGCGCGGCCGCGGACCAGGCGCTGGCGCGGGGTCTGGCGCAAGCACATTAGCGCGCGGCTACCGGTTCTGGATTTCCCGCAAGCGCGCGATATCGGCGGGGCTCAAAAACAGCGAACCGGAAATGAGTTCTCGTCCGGATAGTGACGGACGCTGTACACCCTCGCGTCCGTGTTCTCCGGAACGGGTCAGCATGTGGACCAGTTCGTGGGCCAATACGCGGCCGAGCGCGCGGCCGAGCAGCAGATCGGCCTGTTGAAAATCGGCGCCCCACATCGCGGAGCGCACCGTGGCCGCGATTTTGTCGCAGGAAACTTGAGTGAACGGCTGCACATCGCCATCACTCGAATAGGTAAACGCCATGGGGCCGAGCTCGTCGTAGACATAAGGAACCGGCTCAACCTTGCAGACGCCTTTGAATCGGACGACTACCAGGCCGTCAAAACTCTCTTGGGCGGCATCGGCCGCGAGGCGCCAGCTCAGATTCAGACCGGAAGACTTCAAGATGACTTCGGTCTCGCGCTCCATGGCAGAGACGGTGCGCGCGGAGCGGGTCCCCTGGAAATCCAGGACGACCGTCAGCCTAGCAGGTACACGGGTATCGGCGGCGGCGAGAAGGGCGACGGCCGCGATGAGCAGAACGCGAGTGGGCAAACGGAGCATCTCTCGATCGGGGAGACGGCAAGCCACACGGCTTGTTCACAATTATAGGGGAGAAGGGGCCGGGAAGAAATGGGGCAGGTCGAAGACCTGCCCCAGGCGCGACTAGAAATGGAAGTAAACGCCGAGTTGAACCTGGCGGGGAAGATTGGCTTGATACGTGATTTTGCCGAACGAGCTGCTGTTCGGCGCATATTGGGTGTTTGGGTTCGAAAACAAAGGCGTATTCATGGCGTTCAGGGCCTCGGCGCGGAACTCTCCTTTAAAGCGCTCCAGAATGGTGAAGTCCTTAAATACGGAGAGGTCCCAGTTGGCCATGCCCGGGCCGCGATAGGGTAGCGAGCGCGCCAGGTTACCGAAAGTAAATGCGGGGGCCTGCGAAAACGCAGCGGGGTTAATGTACGCGTTGAGCCGCTGTTCGATGCTCCCGTAGACTGCTGGACTGATGCCGGTCGCGTTGGGGCGCTGTTCGCCGGTGCCAATCACCGAATTCAAGTTCTGCTGGAAGACAAAGAGCGGGAACCCGGTCTGATAGATGGTAGTGCCGTTCACAGCCCAGCCGCCCGCCAGGTAATCCAGAACCTTGCCGCGATTCAGCAGGTGCTTGCCTTTTCCAAACGGCAGGTAGTACGTCCAACCGCCCGTAAATCGCAGGGGCGTATTCACTGAGGACAGCGACCACTCGTTCGCCAGGTTGTAATAGTCCTGCGGCTGCGCAGCCGGCGACGGCCCGGAGAATCCGTTGAACGAATTCGCGTTGCCATTGCCAAACTCGTTGTCCATGTTCTTGGACCACGTGAGGGTGCTGAGGAAGGTTATGCCGGCGGACAGACGCTTTTGCGCCGTGATGACCATCGAATCGTACCGCGCGCTGCTGGGATTGGTGACCTCACCGATGGTGCTGTATTCGGGGAATGGCATGAGCAACTGCCCCTGCGCCACCGTCGCGGCGCCGATCACACCGGTTCCTCCGTGCCCATAGAACGGATTCGGAACTGCCGAGTTAAGCCTTGAGCCGAGCGACAGATAATTGTCCGGCACCTGGTTGATGTTCATGTTGCCATTGCCGGTAGGCGCCGGCTGCAGGTGAGCGGATCGCGACCCGATATAGCCGACTTCGAGCGCGATCCCGCCCGGCAACTCGCGCTGGATGTCGAACGAAAATTGCTGAATGCGGCCCGCCGTGCGGTTCTGGTCGAGGTAATTGAACGTAGAACCGATCGCGGTGAGCGCGCCCAAGGAATGGCCGACCGGCTGCAGGATTCCATTCGGGAACGGATTGCTGAGCGAATTGGCGGGTGTGGCGTTGCCATCATTGCTCGCCACGTAGGGCGTGGATTGCGTGTAGCCTGGGGCGATGCTGGCGTCAGTTGAGAAGATTGTTGGCGCGTAAAATATGCCCCAGCCCGCGCGTAACGTGGTTTTTCCGTTCAACTGGTAGGCGGCGCCGACACGGGGACCGAACTTGGTGGTGGGTACGTTACAGCATGAGGTTGGAGTACCGGCCACACCCGCATATTCCAGCGTGCCGAGCGGTGACACGCCAGTCACGTTCGCGGCCAGTGGATTCAGCGCCGTCTGATTGAAGCCGACGACCAGGTTGTTGTGAGCTTCGGCCAAGCCGGTTTCGTACTCATACCGAAGGCCCACGTTGATGGTCAGCTTGGTGCTGACGCGAATGTCGTCCTGAAAGAAGCCCGAGTAGTAACGGACGTAGTCATAGAGCTTGGTGGTCGTATTGACCGAGCCGCTCGATGGGAAGCCGAGCAGCAGATCGGCGAAATCGGCGCCGGTTCCGTTGGTCAAAGTGGGAAACTGGCGCGTGAAGACGCCGTTGAACGCGAAATCGCCGGCCGCGAAGCTCAGACTGGTGAAATCCGTGTGGATCAGGCGGTAGTCGATACCGGCGCTGATGTTGTGCCGGCCTATGTATTTCGATACGCTCCCGGAGAGATTTTTCGAAGAAAAAACCGAGATACTGGGCGAAGTAGAACTGATTTTGTTGTTGAGCAGATCGATTTCGGGAAAGTACTGCGCCTGCAGCGCGCCGACATAGCTGGAAGGCAGGCCGAGCGTTCCGGGGTTGAAGCCGTAGCTGATGCCCTCGGAAAAATTGGGGAAACGATTGAAGCCGTAGCGGACGGTGAACACCGTAGTGGGATTGAGCGTCATGATGCTGTTCACGCCGGTGGCATCGACTTTGCGGTAGAGCAGATACGGGCCGTTACTGCTGCCTCCCGGAAGCGTGCCCAAGCTGTTGCCTCCCGGCTCGCGGCTTTTGTAGTGCATGTAGTATGCATTGACGCGCCACCAGCTCGCAAGGGTTTGATCGACCTTGGCCGTGTATTCGTCGGCGCGATCGGTGAGCGTATCGACGCCTGTGAAGTTGTAGCTGTCGGTTTTGGCGCTGCGGGTCGGCGAAGGCAGATACCCCAAAATAGCGGCGCCCACTGGGTTGATGCGGGCGGCCGGGATGATGTTCCCTGAGAACGGAGAGCGCGCCACCGCCACACCGGCCGGGCAATTGTCGGAGGCTGTACACGGGTGCGAGGTCAACGGGTCAAAGATGGTAGCGGAACTCCGGGAATAGTCGCCCCCTTTTTCGAGCGCCGTGGGAAGGGCGTACTGGTCTGAAAGTGGCGATTTCTGCCGGTAGCTTTCGGTGACGATATAGAAGAACGTCTTATTCTTGCCGTTATAGACCTTCGGAATGAACACGGGGCCGCCGAACGAACCGCCCCATTGGTATTGCGGCGTGTCAGGACGAGGTGTCCCGGTGGCATTGCGGAAGTACTGGTTGGCCAGCCAGTCCGTCTGCCGGGTGTATCCGAACAGGGATCCGTGCACGTCGTTGCTTCCCGATTTCAGGGTTGTGTTGAATACGCCGCCGCCCGTGCGGCCCATGGTCGCGTCATAGGTTTCAGTCTGCATTTTCATCTCGTAGGTGGCCTCGATCGACGGGATGATGACGGCGCGATTGGTCGAATCTGTGATCGGAATGCCGTCAATCAGATAGTTATTGCCGCGCACCGGGCCGCCCGATATCGAAATCGCGGATGAGCCGCTCTGATCTTGAAAGCGGTTGAAGCGAGGATCGCCGACCGGAGTCACGTTCGCCGAAAGTTTGGACATTAAGAAGGGGTTTCGGCCGAGGTTCGGCAGATCCGTCAGTTTCTGCGTGTCGAGAACTTGCCCGTTGGAAGCATTCGAACTCTCAATCAGAGGAACCTCGGCAGTAACCTGCACACTACTGCTCACTTCCCCGACCTCCATTTTGAGGTCGATAGTCAGGAATTCCTGAGTGTTTACAATGACGCCCGGATGCTCGAGCTTTTTGAAACCCGGGGCTTCGGCGGTAAGAGTGTAAGTTGCCGGCGCAACCTGCGAGAAGGCGTATTCGCCGGCCGCATTGGTGACCGTTGACCGGGACACGTTGTTTGCAGCGTTCGTAAGTGTGACTTTGGCGTCTGCCATGACAGAGCCACCCTGATCCTCAATTGCGCCGCGGACGCCGCCGACATAGGTTTGCGCGGTGAGTGTCATAGCTGCAGCAGTCATCGTCACGAGGGACATGGCACGCGTGATGAGATGGTATTTCACAAAACCTCCGAAAGAGTTGAGTTAGTGGTGAACGGCCGGGGTTGCGATGCTTCGGATAAGACGTCGATCCGCTGGGCGCGGCTGGGCGCGGCGAAATGCCAATGACGGGATTGCTGATGGCGATCTTACAGCAGCCGCGGCCTCGTGTCACGAAAAAATGTCATTGTCGTCGGATCGAAATCTTTTATGGCATTGGGGCCAGGCCCATGCTTACGAAACGCTACGCTTGAGCCGCCGCGCACTATTGACTTTGCCCGCAGAACTGGGTTAGGGTGATTTTGTCTCGTCTTCCTTCAGCCAGTATGTCTGGAAACTGGTTCCAGGCGGCCTGGAGGATCCTACCGACGCCTCGCCGCGCTTAGTCTCTCCGTTCTGAGGAAACCGCAACACAACCACACGCCGGACGTGTCGTCTCCACGCGGGGACGTAGCCGACGCCGGATATTCGTGTGCCCATAAGGAGATTGAAACGTGACCCTTACGACCGCAGCAAGAAAAGAGTTTCTGGAGCGGGGGTTTTCGCGGCGCAGCTTTGGCCGGCTGGCGGCAATGCTGACCGCGGGCGCGACCCTGCCGTTTTATAACGAGCCGGCTCTGGCGCAGCTCTCCAAAATCGCGGATGTGCCGCCTGATGCAGTCATGATCAATGCGAACGAAAATCCGCTCGGTCCCTGCGCGGAGGCGCGGGAGGCGGTGCACGGAATCGTAACCCGGGGCGGGCGGTATCTGTACACCGAGACCGATGTGCTGCAGAAGTTAATGGCCGAGCAGGAAGGGATTTCGCAGGATTCGGTGCAAATCTTCGCCGGATCGAGCGCGCCGCTGCATCAGGCGGTGCTGGCGTTCACTTCGCCTTCCAAACCATTCGTGACCGCTGATCCGGGCTATGAAGCCGGCGAGCGCGCCGCCCGATTCATCGGCTCCAAGGTGATTCGCGTCCCCTTGACGAAGGACTACGCGCATGATGTGAAGGCTATGGCCGGCGCCGATTCGAGGGCGGGCCTGATCTATGTGTGCAATCCGAATAATCCGACCGGCACGGCCACCCCGAAATCGGAGATCGAGTGGCTGGTCGCGAACAAGCCGGCCGGCTCGGTGGTATTACTGGATGAAGCGTACGCGCACATTGCCGGCGTCCCGTTTAACAGCGACCTGGTGGCAGCGGGCAAAGATATCGTCATCCTGCGCACGTTCTCGAAGATTTACGGCATGGCTGGATTGCGGGCGGGGGCGGCATTCGCGCGTCCGGACCTGCTGCAGAAATTCGTACCGTACAGCGCGGGGGCGATGCCAGTCACATCGATGGTAGCCGCAACAGCCAGCCTCAAAGTAAAGAACCTGATTCCGGAGCGCCGGGAGACCATCAAGAATGTGCGAGAGGACGTGCTGAGTTTTCTCGACCAGCACAAGTTCCGCTACGTACCTTCGATCTCGAACAAGTTCATGGTGGACGTCGGGCGTCCGGGCGAGGAAATAATCCTGGCGCTGCGCCAAGAGAAGATCTATATCGGCCGCGTCTGGCCGAGCTGGCCGACGCACGTGCGGGTCACGGTGGGCACGCAGGAGGAAATGAACAAATTCAAAACCGCCTTTTTGAAGGTGACTGCGTAGGACGGCATGATTCGCAAGACGGGTCGTTACACTTGGCGGCGATTTGCAGGCGATTGCGGCGGCGGCCTGATCGCCGCCCTGATCGCTCTCCCCTACGGTCTGTCCATGGCGGCCCTGATGGGGCTGCCGCCGGTGTTGGGAGTGCTAACTTCGATTCTCACCGCGCCGATCACAGCGCTGCTGGGCCGCAACCCCGTTTTGATCGGCGGCACGGCGAGCGTCACCGTGCCGTTCATCGCCAGCGCGGTACGCGCCCAGGGAATCGGGGGCGCAGCCAAGATCTCGATAGTGGCGTCTGTGCTCATGATGGCTTTTTGCGTTCTGCGCCTGGGACGCCACGCGAGCCGGGTCCCGATTCCGGTGGTGGCCGGATTCTCAGCCGGAATCGGGGCCATTATGGTGATCTCGCAGCTGAATGTCATAGTGAATGTGCCGGCGCCGGCGGGCGACAACTCGCTCGCGCAGCTGATTTCGGTACTCGAGGAGTTGCCCGGCACGCAATGGCGGCCGCTGATTTTGGGCAGCTTGGTGATCGCGAGCGCCGCAATTTCGGCGCGCTGGGCGCCGCTGCTACCGGCCCCGCTCGTAGGCATCGCAGTCGCCGGCGGGGCCGCTCGGGCCCTCAATTTCCACGTGGCGGAGGTTGGATCGCTGCAACTGGCGCTGCCGCCCCTGGCGGGATTCTCCTGGACCCCGGAAGATGCATGGAAGGTCCTGCCGAGCGGATTGGCCCTCGCGTTCGTCACGTCAATCAACCTGCTGCTGACCTCCCGTGTGGTGGAGCACTTCCGGGGGCGGCACAAAAATCTGAAGCGAAGCGATGCTGACGCGGAGTTAGGCGCATACGGGATTGCAAATCTGTGTGCCGGAGTGTTTGGCGCGCCCCTGAGCGTCGGGATCCCGGCGCGCAGCCTCGCCAACGTGCGCTGCGGCGGGAGCAGCCGGATTTCCAATATTCTGCACGCGACGTTTCTGTTTGCGCTGGTGCGCCTGGGCTCGGGAATCCTGGCGCATATCCCGCTGGCGGCCCTGGCGGGTGTTACGGCATGGATGGGACTGTGCCTGCTGGATTGGGGAGCGTGGCGCCGGCTCTCGCGCATGCGGGCCGTCGACAGCGGCGCGTTCCTGCTCACCGCGGCCGGGGTTCTGGTGGTGAACGCAGTTGCCGCTGTTTTAGCGGGGTGTTCGTTGTACGGAGTGAGATACCTGTATCGGCGCTATGTGCGCCCGGCCCAGCCGATGTCTGAAGTGGCTGCCAGCCTTGCCGAGTAACTTCCATGAGTCTCTTTACCACTAAACCCGTGAGCGCCATCATTTCCGAATCGGCGGGCGGCACCCATCATCTGAAGCGCACTCTCGGACCCGGGAACCTGATCGCGCTGGGCATCGGGGCCGTGATCGGCGCCGGGTTGTTTTCGCTTACCGGCGTAGCCGCGGCGCAGAACGCCGGACCCGCCGTTACCCTTTCCATGATCATCGCCGGCATCGGCTGTGCGTTCGCCGGTCTTTGTTATAGCGAGTTCTCCTGCATGATCCCGGTTGCCGGCAGCGCGTACACGTACGCGTATACCACGCTGGGCGAATGGCTGGCGTGGATTATTGGCTGGGACCTGGTGCTGGAATATGCGATCGGGGCCTCCACGGTATCGATCAGCTGGTCGGCCTACACCGTCTCCCTGCTCCACACTTTCGGAATCACTCTGCCCGCGCAGTTGTGCGCCGGGCCATTCGAGCCTGTAACGCTGCCGGACGGGCGGTCCGTACAGGGTCTGGCCAATCTGCCGGCGGTCTTGATTGTGTTTCTAATCTCGATGCTGCTGATGATCGGGATCAAGGAATCGGCCCGCACCAATGCGGCCATCGTGGCCGTCAAGCTCGCGGTGGTGCTGGTGTTCATTGGGGTGGGCTGGTTCTTCATCAACCGCTCCAATTACACACCGTATTTCCCGCCCAATACGGGCGAGTTCGGCCATTTTGGATTTAGTGGGATTATGGCGGGCGCGGGCACGATTTTCTTTGCATATATCGGGTTCGATGCAGTTTCAACGGCGGCACAGGAGGCGAAGAACCCGCAAAAGGATATGCCTGTCGGGATTATCGGTTCGCTGGCCATCTGCACCATCCTTTACGTGCTGTTCGCGATTGTCCTCACGGGAATCGTGCCGTTCACGAAATTGGGCGTGGCGGCGCCGGTGGCGGTCGCGGTCGATCAAACGCCCTACACATGGATGAACAACATGGTGAAGTTCGGGATCATTATGGGATTCACTTCGGTCATCCTAGTGATGTTGCTGGGGCAGTCTCGGGTGTTCTATTCCATGTCACGCGACGGTTTGGTGCCCGAAGTATTTTCCGAGATTCACCCGCGCTTCAAGACGCCGTGGCGCTCGAACCTTCTGTTTTTCTTCTTTGTGGCGCCGTTTTCCGCGTTCTTGCCGTTGAGCATCGTGGGGCATATGACCAGCATCGGGACGTTATTTGCCTTTGTGCTGGTCTGTGCCGGGGTATGGGTGATGCGAGTGAAGAATCCGAACGTGCCGCGGCCCTTTAAAACGCCGTGGGTACCGTTTGTGCCTCTCATGGGGATTATCTGGAACTTGGCCATGATGTATGCCCTTGGTTGGTCGAATTGGTTACGGCTGGGGATCTGGCTTGTGATCGGACAGGTGATTTACTTTAGCTATAGCCGCCACCGGAGCCGGCTAGGGGCGCCGGCGGGGGCCGGGCCGATGGCCGGTATGGCGCCAGAAACCCCAACGAACTAGAACTTTTGCCGATACCGACGATGAGACAGGTAGAGTCCACAGGGCTCGTGTCTCATGGAACTGCTGGTGGCGCGGCAACCGATTTTTGATGAGCATCTGCGGGTGTGCGCATACGAATTGCTGTTCCGCTCGAGCCGGAAAAACGCGTTCGACGGCAGCGAGGGAAATTCGGCAACCTCGAAGGTGATCAGCGCGGTATTCGGCTCGGCCGACAGTGAGCGCCTGCTGGGGGGCAAACGGGCGTTCCTGAATTTCCCGCGCACCCTGTTGGTGGAAGATGCGGCGTCGGTTTTGCCGCCCCGCTCTACCGTCATCGAAATTCTGGAGACAGTGGAACCGGATGCCGAGGTGATCGAGGCTTGCGCGCGACTTCGCGCGCAAGGGTATCAGCTGGCCCTGGACGATTTTGTGCCGCAAAAAGAGGCGCACCCGCTGATTCCGCTGGCGGACTTTCTGAAGGTAGATTTCCGCGCGACGACTCCCGCCGAGCAGAGATCGACGGCCGTGCGCTTCGGACGCCAGTTGCGGCTACTGGCGGAGAAGGTCGAGACTCGGGAAGAGTTTAGGCGGGCAGCCAAGCAGGGGTATGGCTATTTCCAAGGCTATTTCTTTGCCCGGCCGGAGATTCTTTCGGCGCGCCAGATCCGGGGCACGAAGCTGAACTACCTGCGAATCCTTAGCGAGTTGCACCATTCGGAACTGGATTTCAATAAATTGACGGCGCTATTGAAGCGCGAACACGCGCTCGCGTACAAGCTGCTGAAGTTCGTCAATTCAGCTTTGTTCTCCTGCCGCGAGCCGATTGAGTCGATCCATCAGGCGCTGACGTTTGTGGGGGAGGAGGCGGCCCGCAAATGGCTGCTCGTGGTGGGTCTGATGGACCTGACGGCGGACCGTCCGGCCGAGTTGGCAGCCAATACTTTGCTGCGGGCGCGATTCTCCGAACTGCTGGCCGAGCGCAGCGGTTTGCGCAGCCGCCGCGAAGACTGTTTTCTGATGGGGATGTTTTCCAGGCTGGATGCGATGCTTGGACGGCCGCTCGAGGATTTGCTGAGGGAATTGAACCTGCACGACGAGATCGTCCGCGCGCTGCTGCAGCAGACCAAACCCGGTGACCGTCTGGCGGAGATCTGGAAGCTCGTGCTGGCGTACGAGGCGGCGGATTGGAAGCAGGTCGATCCGCTGGCAGCGACGCTTTCCATCCCGATGAACGTGCTCGGTACGTCTTATACCGAAGCGGTCAGCTGGGCCGACGCGATCTGCCGGCAATAAGACACGGCGGCGACAAGATCCGGATTGCTCTTACTTGATCAGGCTGGACGATTTGCCGGCGAAATCGAGCACCCAGGAGGGGAAGATGCCGAGTACCAGGGTGCCCAGCGCGGGCAGGATCAGCGCGGCGCTCAAGCCCAGGGAAAGCGGCTCGGCATTGGTAGTAGCTTCGCTCGGCTCGCGCATGTACATCACCACCAGCAAACGCAGGTAGTAGTAGGCGGCGACCGCGCTGTTGAGCAGGCCCAGCACGGTCAGCCAGACCAGATGCGATTCGAGCGCGGCTTTGAAGATGTAGAATTTACCGAAAAAGCCGCCGGTCAGCGGTACACCAATGAGTGAGAGCAGGAAGATTGAGAGCATCGCGGCCGTCAGCGGCTGTTTTTGCCCCAGGCCTCCGAAGTCATCCACGTTCTGATAGCGCTCGCCTTTACCGGATAAGTGGCTCACAACCGCGAAGGCGCCGATATTCATGAATGCGTAGGCGGCGAGATAGAACATGGCGGCGGCGGTGCCGACGTCGGAGCGAGCCGTGAGCGCCACCATCACATAGCCGGCATGCGCGATGGAACTGTAGGCCAGCAGCCGCTTCACATTCGCCTGCGTCAACGCGGCGAAATTGCCGATGGTCATCGAAAGCAGCGCCGAAATCCAGACCAGCGGCTCCCACCCGTTGGCGATGGGCGCGAAGGCCGTCATGAAGATCCGGAAGAACACGGCGAAGGCCGCGGCCTTGGGACCCGCCGAGAGGAAGGCGGTGACGGGTGTGGGCGCCCCTTGATAGACGTCCGGCGCCCAAATCTGGAACGGCGACGCCGAAACTTTAAACCCCAGACCGACGAACATCAACGCCGCCGCCACTCCAATCAGAACCAGGGACGGAGGGTTCGGACCCGTGAGTGCGGCGTGTACCGCGGACAGGTTCACCGTCCCGGTCGATCCGTAAATGAACGCCACGCCATACAGGAAGAATCCGGTGGCGAATGAGCCCAGCAGGAAATACTTCAACGCGGATTCGTTGGCGCGCTTGTCGTCGCGCAGGTAGCCGGCCAGGATATAGCTGGCGATCGAGGAGATCTCGAGGCCGAGAAAGATCATGATCAGCTCGTTGGCCGACGCCATGAGACACTGTCCGGCGATCGAATAGAGGAGCAGCGCGTGAAATTCGCTGGTTTCCGCGCCCTGGCGGTGGAGAAAACGGTACGAAGGCAGGACCGTGAGAATGCCGACACCGATTACCAGCACACGGAAAAATGTGGCGAACCCGTCCACCACGAGCATGCCGCCGAACGCCGTACCCGGATCGCTATAGGCGAAGACCGAAGCGGCCATCGCGGCCGCGAGGGACAGAATGCTGAGATGGCCGAAAGCGTTGGACGACCGGCGGTGCAGCACAGGGTCAAGCACCATCAGCGCCGTGCCCATGATGGTCAGAATGATTTCCGGCAGGAACCGGATCATGTCCGCCCAGTTCACGAAGTTGCTAACGGGCACGCGCTACCTCCGTCTGCGGCCGGGCTTGCACCTGGAAGGGAACGTTGACCTGGGTCTGGCTTAATACCCGCGCGGTAGTCTTTCCGACTGCCGGCAGGAAGGATTGCGAGTAGACGCCCATCCAGACCATCATGGCGATCAGCGGAACGACCAGCGCCCATTCGCGCAAATTCAGATCGGGAAGGTGCGACCGGATTTCCTCGTTGACCTCGCCATAGAACACGCGCTGATAGAGCCAGAGCATGTAGCAAGCCGAGAGAATTACGCCGATGGCAGCGTAGATGGCCCACTTGAAATTGGCCAGCGCGGCGCCCTGCAGTACCAGAAACTCGCCGACGAAATTGTTGAGCGCCGGCAGGCCAATGCTGGCGAGCGTCGTGATCAGGAACGCGGTCGAGAGCCAGGGAGCCGCAGTCGCCACGCCTCCGTAGTCGGCGATCTCGAGCGAGTGGCGGCGCTCGTAAAGTAGCCCCACCAGGGCGAAGAGCGCCCCGGTCGAGATGCCATGATTCAGCATCTGGTACACCGCGCCGTCGAATCCGAGTTGCGTAAACGAGAAAATGCCGAGCACGACAAACCCGAGGTGGCTGACCGAGGAATACGCCACCAGCTTCTTCATGTTGGGCTGCACCAGCGAGACCAGCGCCCCGTAGATGATGCCGATGAGCGCCAGCACTACGATCCACGGCGCGCAGGTGCGGGAAGCGCTCGGGAACAACGGCAGGCAGAAGTGCAGAATTCCGTAGGTGCCCATCTTCAACATGACGGAAGCCAGCATGACGGATCCGGCAGTGGGCGCTTCCACGTGCGCGTCGGGAAGCCACGTGTGCAGCGGGAACAGCGGAACCTTAATGGCGAATGCGAGGAAGAACGCCAGGAAGAGCAGGAGCTGCTCATTCGGCGCGAACGCCAGGCGGCCGGACTGCAGCATCTCGACCAGGGCCGGATAACTGAACGTGCCGGCGCGGTTATAGAGGTAGATGATGGCCGCCAGCATCAGTACCGAACCGGCCATTGTGAACAGAAAGAATTTCACGGCGGCGTAAATCCGGCGCTCATGGCCCCAGATGCCGACCAGGAAGTACATCGGCACAAGCGAGATTTCCCAGAACACGTAGAACAGGAACAGGTCCTGGGCGATGAACACGCCAATCAAGCCGACTTCGAGCAACAGCAGGAATGCGTAAAATTCTTTGGCCCGGTTCTGGATGGAACGCCACGAGATCAGGACGCAAATGGGTGTGAGAAATGTGGAGAGCAGAACCAGCCACAGGCCGATGCCATCCACCGCCACGTAGTAGTGAATATCGGGCGTGGTGATCCAGGGCACGTTAAGCGCGAGTTGCTCGCCGGCCGTATTGCGGTCGAACATCGCAGGCAGAGCGAGCGAGACGGCAAAGGTGGCCAGCGAAATCACGAGAGCCCAGGTGCGGCTGGCGTGCGGCGACGAGCGCGGAAGCAGCAGCGCAATCAGAAAGCCAACCGCGGGGAGCACCAGCAACAGGGTCGGCAGGTTCATCGTGCGCCTCCTGCCATGCCCATGGCGACGATCAGGAGCACCGAGCCGAACACCACCCAAGTCGCGTAGCTGCGGATGTTTCCCGATTGCAGGGAGCGAAGCACCGCCCCCACATCGCGGGCGCGCGATCCGATGCCGTTCACGATTCCATCGATGAGGCCGACATCGGCGACGCGCCACAGAAGCACGCGCGAACCGCCGACCACGGGTTTCACAACCGCAGCGTCATAGACCTCATCGACGAAATACTTGTTGTAGACGAGCGTGTAAAGACCTTTGATGCTGAGCGAATCGGCCAGACGCGGCTGCGCGACATACATCAACCAGGCGAGGAAGATGCCGAGAACGCCCGCAGCCACAGAAATCGCGACGAGCGTCATGTCCTCGCCCTCTTCCATCGGGGGGAACACAGTGCTCAGAAACTGCGGAACTTTGAAGAAGTATCCGCCCGCCAACGAGAGCGCGGCCAGAACTACGAGCGGTGCCAGCATGACCGCGGGTGATTCGTGCGGATGATGCTCATGGCCGCGATATTTGCCGAAGAACGCGAGGAACATGGCCCGGAACACGTAAAATGCAGTGATCCCGGCGGTGAGCGTGCCCAGCCAGTACATCCAGGGGGCGTGATGATACGCGGCGAGCAGAATCGCGTCTTTACTGAAAAAGCCGGCAAACGGCGGGATGCCGGCGATGGCGACGCCTGCGCACATCATCGTCCAGAACGTCCATGGGGTATGCTTCCGCAGGCCGCCCATGTTGCGCAGGTCCTGCTCGCCGGAAAGCGCGTGGATCACGCTACCGGAGCCGAGGAAGAGTAGTGCTTTGAAAAACGCGTGCGTCACCAGGTGATAGATGCCCGCCCCGAAAGCGCCGCATCCCACGCCCACGAACATGTAGCCGAGCTGCGAAACCGTCGAATACGCGAAAACTTTCTTGATGTCGTTTTGCGCGATGCCGATGGTAGCGGCGAAGAACGCGGTCGCAATTCCGATCACCGCAATGAATTCCATTGCCAGCGGCGCGTGCGTGTAAATGGCCCACGACCGTGACGTCATGTAAACACCGGCCGTCACCATGGTGGCCGCGTGAATCAGCGCCGAAACAGGCGTGGGGCCGGCCATGGCGTCAGGCAGCCAGACGTACAGCGGAATCTGCGCCGATTTGCCGGTTGCGCCGACCAACAGGAGCAGCCCGATGATGGTCAGGGCCGATTCGGGGGCGCTGGGCGCCTTCTGGAAAACGGTTGCGAAATCGAGCGACCCGAAGCTTTTGACGATGTAGAACATCGCCAGGGCAAAGCCGAAATCGCCGATGCGGTTCACGATAAACGCCTTGTTTCCGGCGTCCGTGGCGAATTTCTTGTCGAAGTAGAACCCGATCAGCAGGTAGCTGCACAACCCCACGCCTTCCCAGCCGACGAACAGCACCAGGAAGTTGGCGCCCAGCACCAGCACCAGCATGAAGAACATGAACAGGTTCATGTAGGCGAAGAAGCGGTAATACCCGCCATGATTGGGGCCATGCTCGTGGGCCATGTAGCCGGTGGCGTAGATGTGAATCAGCGAGCCGATGCCGGTTACTACCAGCAGCATCACGGCAGTGAGTCGATCGACGGCGAAATCGGCGTTTAGCGTGAAGTTTCCGCTCTGGATCCAGGTGAAATAGTGCTCTACGTAGGGGCTGGTCATGTCACCGAGCCCCAAAATCGTCTTGAGCACCCAGGCGAACGACAAGACGACGCTGCCGATCGCGAAAATGTTCACTACGCCTTTGGAGAATCGCCGGCCGAAGAGGCCATTGATCACGAAACCCGCGAACGGGAGCAGAGGTATCAGCCAGAGTTGCATCAGTTCTTCATCGAATCGATTTCATCGATTTGCAGGGTTGACCGGTTCTTGAAAATCGTCAGGATGATCGCCAGGCCGACCGCGGCTTCGGCTGCCGCCACCACCATCACAAAGAACGCGAACAGGTGGCCGTTTACTTGCTTCAACTGGTAGGAAAACGTCACGAAGGTCAGGTTCACCGCGTTCAGCATCAGCTCGATGGACATGAACACGGTAATGATGTTGCGCCGGAACAAAAAGCCGGCCACCCCGAGCGCGAAGATCACGGCGCTCAACGTGAGAAACCAGGAAACAGGAACTTCCGCCATCTAGTCGATTTCCTTTCGGGCGAGCACAATCGCGCCCAGAATGGCGATCAGGATCAGGAGCGAAGTCACTTCGAAGGGCAGCAGGTAGGTGGTGAACAGGGCGCGGCCGACCGATTGCGCAGTTCCTCCTGTGAAGCCTCCGAAATGCACCGCGACTCCCCGGGGGAACCGGCTCTGCACGAAATAAGCGAGCAATCCGAGCAGCGCGATCAGCAGCGGAACACCCAACAACTGAACCATGAAGGAGCGCCCACGCTTGCTTTCGGCGCCGGCATTGAGCAGCAGGATCACGAAAATAAATAAGACCATTACCGCGCCGGCGTAGACGATCACCTGCGCCGCGGCGATGAACTCGCCGCCCAGCAGCAGGTAGAGCACGGCCAGCGATCCCATGACACCGATCAGCGAGATGGCGCTCGAAATCGGATGCGTCTGCACCACCACGTTCACCGCACTCACCACCGCGATGATCGCAAAAACGAGAAAGAGAATGACGTCCATTTAGGAAACCCAGGCGACCAGAAAGCTGGTCACCAGCAGATTCAGCATGGCTACCGGGAACAGGAATTTCCAGGCGAAGCTCATCAGTTGGTCGTAGCGGAACCGCGGCAGCGTGCCGCGGACCCAGATGAATGCAAACAGAATCGCGCCGGTTTTGGCGCAGAACCAGATCAGCGGCAGCAGCCAGCTCTGCACGATCGGCAGTAGAAAAACGCCGGCCAGCACGAGAAACAAAATGCCGAACGCCGGAAACGTGTATTTGTCCATCTTGCGCACCGCATTGGCGGCGTGATACAAGGCAGTCAACCCGGCGATCGCGAAAATTATGCTCGGGATCAGATTTGAGCCGTACTGCACCGGCCAGGGCGCGTCCCACCCGCCCAGAAACAGCAGCGTGGCCATGGCGCTCACGGTCACCATGTTCAAGTACTCGGCCATGAAAAACGACGCGAACTTCATGCTGCTGTACTCGACGTGAAACCCGGCGACCAGCTCGTTTTCCGCTTCAGGCAGATCGAACGGCACGCGGTTGGTTTCGGCGAAGGCGGCGATCAGAAATATGATGAACGCAATGACCTGCGGAAAGGGCCCGCGCAGCACGTTCCAGTGAATCATCCCGCCCGCCTGCGTGCCGACGAGTTCCCGCAAGCTGAGGGTGTTGGAAAGCAGCAAGGGCGAAGCGATCGCCAGCGCCATCGGCAGTTCATAGCTGATCATCTGCGCCGAACTGCGCAGGCCGCCGAGAAGCGCGTACTTGTTATTCGAGGCCCAGCCGGCCAGTGCGATGCCGTATACGCCCATCGATGAGGCCGCCAGGATGTACAGCACACCGATGTTCAGATCGGTGAGTTGCATCCACGTCTGGTATCCCGCCACCTGGATGGCCGGGCCGAACGGGATCACCGCAATCGACAGCAGCGCCATGCACACGGCGATGAACGGGGCAAACAGGTAGATCGGTTTGTTGACGTACGGCGGAATGAGGTCTTCTTTCGTGATCAGCTTGATCACGTCGGCCAGCGGCTGGAGCAGCCCGTGAGGCCCGACGCGGTACGGCCCCATGCGGACCTGGATGTGCGCGATCACCTTGCGCTCCACCCACTGCAGATATGCCACCGCCGTCAAAAGCACAAAAGCGACAACCGCCGCTTTAATCAGACTGATGATGATGAATGCGTTCATTGGCGGTTCGACCGGCTTTCCACCACTGAGTGCAACACGCGGGAATAGCGCCCCAGGGTTCCCGAATCGAAGAGGCCGTTGTGATCCGATCGAATCAGGTCCGGCCGGCCCGGAACGGGAATCCGTCCGTTGAGAGGCATCGTCTGCGCCGCGCCGCCGGTGGCCACCACCGGAAGCGGTACCTGATAACCGCGTACGATTTTGCGAATCTGCTCGAAGACTACATCGGGCACCCAAGGGCCGAGGGCGGCGGCGACACCCATTTCCCGGGCGATGAAGCCCATGATCTCGAGATCGGGCTTGGCGCCCATGGTGTTGATGCCGCGCTTCAGCCGCTGCACTTCGCCGGTGACATTGGTCACGCTGCCATTCTTCTCGTAGGCGCTGGCGGCCGGCAAAACGACGTCCGCCTGTTGCGCGGTATCGGTCAGGAACATATCCTGAACCACGAGGAAGCGCGCTTTCCGCTGACCGCCGCCTTTAAACGGATTTGCGCCAATGACCCATAGCACGTCCAGATCCGCGTCGAGCATTTCGTGGACGTGCATTCCGGGCTGGCCCGAGATTTGATAGCCCGGCAGCAGTTCCGGCGTCAGCCCCATGTCCACCGCGCCGCGCGAATTCGAGTAGTCGACGAGGGGGACGTATTTTACGGGAATTCCGAGCGACTCGCCGAATTCGACCAGCTTGCGGACGTCGTCGCCTTTGACGGAGTCATCAAACAAAATTACCAGTTCCGGTTCGGCCTTGAGCTGATCGCGCAGTGAAGCGTAGTCGCGTCCTCGAATTTTGGCAGTCGCGTACTTGTCTTCGCGCACAGCCGCCGGCGTCACGACGTAAATATGCGCCTTGTGATGCCGGTAATTCGCGCGGATCTGGAACGAAAGCAGCGGATGCTCGGTCGCCAGGTCGGCCCCGATCACCAGGATGGCTTGACGCTCGTAGAGGTCGGCCACGGTCGCCAGCTTATCCTGTTTTCCGCTCAGAGCATCGAGCAGCGTGACTACGTCGCCCGTTCGGTGATGGTCGATGTGGTTGGTCTTCAGTACCTCGCGCGCGAACTTCTGCAGGTAGAAATTCTCTTCGTTGGTGGTGTGATTCGACCCAATGACCCCGAAGCTGCCGCTGCGTCCCAGCGCCTCGTTGAATTTCGAAGCTACGGCTGTCAGCGCCTGCGACCAGGACACCTCTTCCAGCTTTCCGTTCCTGCGCACCAGCGGCGCCTGCAGCCGGTCGGGATGATCGTAAAAATCGAAGCCGTAGCGGCCTTTAATGCAGAGGAACTCGCCGTTGATTCCGGAGCGGTCGCGGTTGTTGCCGCGAATGATTTGGTCATTGCGCGTCCCCAGCGTGGTCTTACAGCCGTCCGCGCAATGGGTGCAGATCGTGCCTACGTGCGTCATCTCCCACGGCCGCGTTTTGTAGCGGTAGGCGCCGCTGGTCAGCGCGCCCACCGGGCAAATGTCGATGCAAGCGCCGCATTCATCGCACTCCAGATGATCGCCTTTGTTGGGAGCGATCTCCGACACCACGCCGCGATTGATCACGCCCAGAGCCGTGACGCCCATGCCTTCGTCGCAGATACGGACGCAGCGGTAGCACAGAATGCATCGGGGCGCATCGAAGAAAACCACGGGAGAGAATTGTTTCTCGGGCGTGTGGACCTTCTCCTCGGTGAACCGGCTCTCGCCGACCCCGTAGCGGAAGGTCATATCCTGCAGTTCGCACTCGCCGCCTTTGTCGCACACCGGGCAATCGAGCGGGTGATTGGTGAGCAGGTACTCGAGCATGTACTTGCGCGCCGTGTGTACCTGCTGGGTCTCGGTGCGCACTACCATCCCCTCGGCCACCGGCACCGTGCACGCCGTCTGCAGCTTCGGCGTTTTCTCGATTTCCACCAGACACATGCGGCAGGCCGCCTGCAGGCTCAATCCTTCGTAATAGCAAAACGCGGGCACCTCGATGCCGGCCTGCTTGGCGGCGTCGATCACCAGCGTCCCGGGCGCGGCCTGAATTTCCTGGCCGTTAATCGTCAGCTTTACCGGATCTGCCATTTATACCGTCACCATCTGGCCCGCGTGCTCGTAGGGGCACGGCTTGCCGTTGAGGTGATCCTCAAATTCATGCCGGAACTTCTCGACAATCGACGTGGTCGGCAGCGAAGCCGCGTCGCCCAGCGGGCAGAACGTCCGCCCGAGCATATTCCTCGAAACGTCGCCGATCAAGTCTATATCGGAACGCGTGCCCTGCCCCTGGTGGAAGCGCGTCAACAGCTTACGCAGCCACGTGGTGCCTTCGCGGCACGGGATACACCAGCCGCAGCTCTCATGCGCGTAGAACCGGATGATCCGGAGCGCCACCTTCACCATGCAGGTGTCTTCGTCCATTACCACCACGCCGCCCGAGCCCAGCATCGATTTGCGCGATGCCATCGAATCGTAATCCATGGTCGCGCCTTCGCATTCCGCGGCCGTCAGCACGGGGCACGATGACCCGCCCGGAATGAACGCTTTCAGTTTTTTGCCATTACGCATGCCGCCGCCGACTTCTTCGATCATTTTCATGACCGGAAACCCCAGCTTCAGCTCATACACGCCCGGTTTATTGATATGGCCGGTCAGGCAGGTCAGCTTCGTCCCCCCCGCCTTGGGCACTCCCAGGTCCGCGAAAGCCTTGCCCCCATCGCGAATGATAGCCGGAACGGCGCAATAGGTTTCGACGTTATTCAGGATTGTCGGGCATTGGAAGGCGCCGACAACCGCTGGAAACGGCGGGCGGATGCGCGGCACGCCGCGCTTGCCTTCGAGCGACTCCAGCAGCGCCGATTCTTCGCCGCATTCGTAGGCGCCCGCGCCGGTATGCGTGTACAGATCGAAATCGAAACCACTCCCTTGGATATTCTTTCCCAGCCAGCCCTTGTCGTAAGCTTCAGCGAGAGCTTTATCCAAAATGTCGATCAGATAGCGGTACTCCCCGCGCACATAAATGTAGCCCGCGTGCGCGTCCACCGATAATCCCGCGATCAGGCAGCCTTCAATCAGCTGGTGCGGATCGTATTCCATCAGCAGCCGGTCTTTGCAGGTGCCGGGCTCGCTTTCGTCCGCGTTGACCACGATGTATTTCGGCTTCGGCGAATTGCGCGGCACGAAGCTCCACTTCATTCCGGTCGGGAAACCCGCGCCGCCTCGCCCGCGCAGATTCGAGATCTTGACCTCCTCGATGATCTCCTCCGGTTTCATGCGAGAGGCTTTCAAAAAAGCCTTGTACCCGTCATCGGCGAGATACGTATCGATCGAGGCTGAGTTCGGTTTCCCGAACCGCCGCGAGAGAATGCGCGTTTCCAGCGGGCTTGGCTCGTTATACATTTTTCTTCAACCCGTCCAACAGGCGGTCTAACTGCTCGGGTGTGACCTTGTGATAGAAGTCGTAATTGACCTGGATCGCCGGCGCCCACGAGCACGCCCCGATGCACTCCACTTCCTCGAGCGAGATTTGCCCGTCGGCGCTTACTTCCTTGTGGCCGATTCCCAGCTTCTCGCACGCCTGCTCCCACAGCTTGTCTCCGCCGGTCAGCAGGCAACTGATATTGGTGCAGACCTGGACGTGGTGTTTCCCCAGAGGCTTGCGGTGCAGCATCGAGTAGTACGAGAGCACCTCGTTTACCTGCAGCGGCGTTACGCCGATGCGCTTGGCCACTTCCTCGATCAATTCGTCGGATACCGAGCCCACCTCATCCTGTCCATAAAGCAGCATCGGAATCATCGCCGAGCGCTGCCGGCCCGGCGGATAGATCTTCAGTAGTTTCTCGAACCGGGCTTCGAGTTGCGGAGAAAACGTCACCGGTCGGTGTCCCCCAAAACAAAATCCATGCTGCCGAGCGACGCAATTACGTCCGCGATCAGGATGCCCTCCACGATTTTGGGCGTCGCCTGCAGGTTGCCGAAGCTCGGCGTCCGCATGTGCACCCGGTACGGATGCGTTGTCCCGTCGCTCACCACGTAATACCCCAATTCGCCGCGCGGCGACTCGATCACCTGGTAGACCTCGCCTTCAGGGACGCGGAAGCCTTCCGTTACGATTTTGAAGTGATAGATGAGTGCCTCCATCTGGGTCTTCATCTTCTCGCGATCGGGCAGCACGACGTGGGGCGCATCGGCCTTCCAGGGTCCCGCGGGCATCCCTTCCAGCGCCTGCTTGATGATGCGCGTGCTCTGCCGCATCTCCTCGATGCGCACCTGGTAACGCGAGAACACGTCGTTGGCGGTCCGTGTGGGCACTTCAAAGTCGAACTTTTCGTAGCTCGAATACGGGCGGTCTTTGCGCGCGTCCACCTTGAGTCCTGCCGCGCGCAGCATTGGCCCTGTGATTCCGAGATCCAGCATGTCCTCGAGCGGGATGATGCCGACTCCCTGCGTCCGGCCCATCCAGATCCGGTTCGCCGTCAGTAGATTTTCATACTCATCGACGCGACTGGGAAAGATGTCGACGAACGCCTTGACGCGCTTCTGCCACCCGCGCGGGGGTTCCAGAGCCAGCCCGCCGATGCGGAAATAGCTGGTCATCATGCGCTGGCCCGAGAACATCTCGAAGATCCGCAGGATCTCTTCGCGCTCGCGAAAGCAATAGAGGAAGACGCTCATCGCCCCAATGTCGATGGCGTGGGTGCCGAGCCACACCAGGTGGCTGTTGAGACGCGTCAGCTCGGTGAGCATCACGCGCATCCACTGGGCTTGCGGCGGAATCTCCAGTCCGAGCAGCTTCTCTACCGCCAGTACATAGCAGAGGTTGTTGGAGAGCGGGGCCAGGTAATCCACCCGGTCGGTCAGCGTCACCCCCTGCTGGTAGTTCTTGACTTCAAATTCCTTTTCGATGCCGGTGTGCAGATAGCCGATGTCGGGCTGGCAACGCGTAATGATCTCGCCGTCAAGCTCGATCAGCAGACGCAGCACGCCGTGCGTCGACGGGTGCTGCGGGCCCATGTTGAGCACCATACGCCGGATGCCGCCCTGTTGCTGCGGCTCCTCGACCACGGCCGTGAACTGGCTCGGTACTCCCGATTCGCTCATCCCTACACCCTCGTCCCAGTCACCGGATAATCCTTCCGCAGCGGATGCCCTTCCCATCCGTCGGGCATCAAAATCCGCCGCAAGTCCGGGTGGCCGCGAAACTCGATGCCAAACAGGTCGAAGACCTCCCGCTCATACCAGTTCGCGCCGCGCCACACCGAGGTCACCGAGTCGATCGATGGATTCGTCCCTGGCACCCGGCATTTCATGCGCAGCCATTCGTTCCGCTCTACCGAGTACAGATGATAGACCACCTCGAACCGCGGCTCTGCCGGATACCGGTCCACCGCCGTCACCGTGCTTAGCCGGACAAACTTCTGATCATACTTCAGAAACCCGCAGACGCTGGCGATTTTGGCGGCGGCAATCTCCACCGTCAGCTCGCCGCGATCGGACTTGCCGCCGGTGAGAGCCTCCGGATCGAACGCATCAATGGCCGCAACGACCGCGTGTTCTCGCAAACTGTCCGGTATCATGGATTGAAATTCGCTACTGCTTCCCGCCGGCGCGGTCGGATTGTGACCAGTCGAGCGCGCCTTTTTTCCAAATGTAGAAGAACCCCGAGAGGATCAACACCACGAACACCAGCATTTCGATAAAACCGAACATCTTCAAGTCGCGATACACAACTGCCCAGGGATAGAGAAAAATCGCCTCAATGTCGAACAGGATGAACAGCATCGCCACCAGGTAAAACTTCACGCTGAAACGCTGCCGGGCATCGCCGGTTGGCGTGATACCCGATTCGTACGGCGTGTCCTTTACCACGTTGCGAACCTTCTTTCCCAACGCATAGGAAAGCGCAATCAGCACCGTGGCCAGTCCGATGGCGATGATTCCCTGCACAAGCACAGGGAAATACACTTCGGTGTAGGAGCTAGGCATTGGTTCCTGGGAATTCGGGGATCAAATACGACTATAATGGGTGCAAAACAAGGGTGTCAACCAACGCATGCCCATCGACATCACCGTGAACGGAGAAGCCCGCCGCGCCGCCGACGGCCTGACGGTTCAGGGCCTGCTGGAAGAATTGCAACTCGACCCCCAGCGTGTAGCCATTGAACTCGATCGCCGCATCATCAAGCAGCCCCTGTGGCGTGAGACGGCGCTGCACGCCGGCGCGCAAATCGAGATCGTCCAGTTTGTCGGCGGCGGATAGGCTCGTCCACCCCTAGGCGAAGCTCCGGATGGCCGACGATTCGTCTTCGTGCACGTCGAACACCGTGTACAACTTCGTGATCTGCAGCAGATCTTTGACGCGTTTGGTCAGCCCGAGCAGTTTCAGCTGGCCTCCACTGTTGGTCACCGACGTGAATCCGGAGACCAGTTCACCGATCCCGGAGCTGTCAATATAAGATACCTCGCTGAGATTCAGAAGGATCTTCTTGTGGTTCTTGGACACCATATCGCGCAACGCATCCCGCAGCGCCGTCGATCCTTCACCCAGCGTGATCCGGCCTGCGACGTCGACCACGCTTACGTCGCCCACTTGCCGACTAGTCAACTTTACGCTCACTGAACATGCCTCCTGGCTGAAATCTGCAATCCTACTTGGACACCGTGTGCTTGATCAACGTCACTTCCATACCGCCGGGCTCGAGGCGTCGCACCCGGAAATCGTCCATAAACGATCGGATCAGAAAAATACCGCGCCCTGAGTTCCGGAACAGGTTCTCCGGAGCCAGTGGATCCGGCACGCTTTCCACATCGAATCCCTCGCCCTCATCGACGATCCGCACCGTCAAGCTTTCGGCGTCTTTGCTCACCGAAAAGCGAACCTTCTTATTCGCGTTGTAACGGTTGCCATGGACCACCGCGTTCACCATGGACTCGCGTACGGCCATTCCGATCTTGGACAGGTCGTCTTCGTTAAATCCCGCCCGTTTGGCGAGGCCCATCGTAATTTCTTCGGCGTAATCCACACTCTCCAGAGTCGAGTCCAGCGAGCGTTCCACAGTCTCGGCTTCGTGCCGCGAATGGTTGGACATACGGAGAACGGCCGGGCAGCGTCGCCAAGTCGAATCGCTAGAATAAATTACCGCCCCCGCGAAAGTCAAGGAGCAATCCGGCCCCCGCGCGGTATGCCGTGCCAATCGCGTCGCGATGGTGTACAGTCATTCAATGGCCCGGAGGAGCTGATATGAGACGGATTGATTCACGAAGTTCGATTAGATTGACGATGCTGATGGCGCTGGCGGTTGTCCTGGCGGCGCAGAACCCGGCCATCAAGCGCACGGTGGTCAAAACCGGCGACGTCTCCGTTCCAGGCCGCGAAGCGATTATCGCCAACGTCGAAATCGCTCCCGGCGGCAGCGCCGGCCGCCACACTCATCCCGGTGAGGAGATCAGTTACGTTCTCTCCGGCGAGGGGCAGATCCTGATGGAGGGCCACGCACCCTTGAATGTCAAAGCGGGCGACGGCTTCGTCATCCCCGGCGGCACCAAACACGACGCCCACAACACCGGGGCCGAACCGCTCCGCCTGGTCGCTGTCTACGTAGTCGAAAAGGGCAAGCCTCTGGCTACCCCGGCGCCCTAGGCCAGCTCAGAGACCGCTAGTCGTCACCTCGCGGATGCGACAATAGAAACACGTCGCGCATCCTGGTTAGCCGAAAGGAGCACGTTATGAACTATTCCCGACGCGATTTCGGACGATTCGCGCTCGCGGCAGTGCCCGCCTCCGCATTGGCGATTCCCAACTCGCGGATCGACGGTGTGCAGATCGGCGTCATCAGCTATAGCTTCCGCGACCTGCCGCCAACCCAGATCATCCCGTCGATGCTCAAGATCGGGCTGAGCGAGCTCGAGCTCATGTCGAATCATGCCGAAGCCCTGGCCGGCGCACCCCCGCTACCCGCAGGCGGCGCACGCGGACAGGCGCCCACGCCGGAACTCATCGCCGCGCGGCAGGCGCTCGGCGAGTGGCGCAAGGCAACGAAAGCGGAGACGTTCGCCCCCGTTCGCAAGCAATTCACCGACGCCGGAATCGACGTTCGCCTGCTTTGCTACAACATGAACGTCAACACGACCGACGATGAGATCGACTACGCCTTCCGGATGGCGCGCGCGCTCGGCGTTCGCGCGATTTCATCCAGTTCCACCGTTTCGGTGGCCCGGCGTGTCGCCGCAATTGCCGAGAAATATCGCATGCCCTGGGGCGCCCACGGCCACGACGACGTGAAGGACCCCGAACAGTTCGCAACCCCTGAAACCTTCGCCAAGGTAATGGCGATGGGCAAGTACATGTGGGTGAATCTCGATATCGGCCACTTCACCGCTGCCGGCTATGACGCGGTCGCGTTCATAAAAGAGAATCATGCCCGCATCACGAATCTGCACTTGAAAGATCGCAAAAAGAGCCCTCCGGGCGCCAGCACCGCGATCCCGCAGAACAACTGGCCCTGGGGCGAAGGCGATACCCCCATCAAAGCGGTGTTGCAGCTTCTCAAGAAAGAGAAGTACGACATCCCGGCAAACATCGAATACGAGTACAACGCCCACGCGACCGGCGACACCGTCACCGAAGTCACGCGCTGTTTCGAGTACGCCAGGAAGGCGCTCCAAGCCTAGCTATACCGGTGCAGCCCGCCGGCCTGCACCACTCACCAGGTGCTACGCTCAAGATGGTGCGGAGATGCTTGAGAAAGGCGCTGCGAAGAAGGTAACCATCTACGTAAACGAGGATACGCAGCACGACCTCGGCCCGCTTTACGAATCCATTCTGAAATTCCTGCTGCACAAAGGCGTGGCCGGCGCGACCGCGACGCGCGCCCTGGCCGGCTTCGGCCCCCACCACGTGATGCATACGGCCAAAATTGAAGTCCTCACCCGCCACATGCCCCTCCGCATCGAGTTCATCGAATCCGCCCGGAGGGTCGATGAGCTCCTGCCTACGCTCTACGACATGGTGGCCGATGGAGTTATCGAGGTGCAAGACACCGAGATCGTCAAGGCGGTCAGGCAGGATAGCGCTCCCGCGGCAAAACCGCCGCGCTCGGAACTCAAGGGCAAAGCGCGGTTGATGCGCCTCTATATGGGGGAATCGGACCTGTGGGATGGCGAGCCGCTCTATGAGGCAATCCTGAAACGCTTGCGCCTGATGGATATCGCCGGCGCCACCGTCTACCGCGGCATTCTCGGCTATGGCGCCAAAGGCCATACGCATAAAAGCGGCCGCCTCCACTTGTCGCACGATCTGCCGGTGATGGTGTCGGTCGTGGAAACCGGGGAAAAGCTGAACCACGCCCTCGAGGCAGTCGAAGCCATGATGCAGGATGGCCTGATCGTGCTTTCGGATGTGGAGGTTATCCGCCTGGTCCACACGCCGCCGGAGTCCGCCCATGCGAACGGTTAACAAAGCCAAGCTGCTCCGCCTCCACTTCTCGGAGGGAGACCGTTATGGCGGCCGGCCTCTTTATGAAGCGGTGGTAGAGCGCGCGCGGGAGCTGGGCATCGCCGGGGCCACCGTCTTTCGCGGCCTCGAAGGGTACGGAGAAACCGCTGAAATTCACCGCGCGCATCTGATGCGCCGGGACCAGCCGATTGTCGTCACCATCGTCGACACCGCCGAAAACCTCGAACGCCTGATCCCGGAAGTGGAAGCCATGATGGATAAGGGCCTGATCGCCACCTCGGACGTGGAGTGTATCCGCGTGCAACGCGGCTGAGCGCTACAGATCCCGGTAAAAATCGCGAAGCTTCGGATAAAGAGACTGATACGCCCGGTGGCCGCGCGCATAAATCTGCTGTTCCGCCCGCCGCGGCTCGACGGAATCCATTTCCCGGATCGCCGCGCCGCACACCTCGGCAACCGACTGAAAGACGCCGGTGCCGACCAGCGCCAGAAGCGCCGCGCCGTACGCCGAGCCTTCCTGCGTTTCGAGAACCACTACCCGCTTCCCGAAAATGTCGGCCAGCATCTGCCGCCAGAACGGGCTGCGGGCGCCTCCTCCCGAAACCCTCACGGAGGTGATGGAGGCGCCCATCTGTTCGATAATTTCGAGGCAATCCTTCTGGCTGTAGGAGACGCCTTCCAATAGCGAGCGGATCAGATCGGCCCGCTTGTGGCTCGCCGTCAGACCGATCCAGCCGCCCCGCGCGGCCGCATCCAGGTGCGGCGTACGCTCCCCCATCAGATACGGCAGCCAGAACAAACCATTGCATCCGGCCGGCGCCTGCGCCGCTTCGGCGGTGAGCCCGTCGTATTCGGCGCCGTGCGCCAGCTGGTTCCGGAACCACTGCAGGCTCAGCCCCGCGCCTTGCGTCACTCCCATGACATGCCAGGCGCCGGGAACCGCGTGACAAAACGTGTGCACCCGCCCGGCCCTATCGTAGACTGGCGCAGCGGCATGTGCGAACACCACGCCCGAAGTGCCGAGAGTGCACGATACCAGCCCTGGTTCGACGATGCCGTTCCCGATTGCGCTCGCCGCCTGATCACCGGCGCCGGCAACCACCGGCGTGCCGGGCGCAACACCGGTGGCGGCGGCGCCTGCAGCCGAGACCTTCCCGGCCACCACGCAGGATTCCTCCACCACCGGAAGAATCGCTGGATCCAAGCCGAGCCCGCTCGCCAGTTCGTACGACCAGCGGCGCCGGACTACGTCGAACAGCGCCGTGCCTGATGCATCGGAAACATCGCTCGCATATTCGCCGGTCAGCCGGAAGCGCACGTAATCTTTCGGCAGCAGCACCTTCCTCACCTGAGCGAACAAGGCCGGTTCGTGATCGCGCACCCACAGCAGCTTCGGGAGAGTGAACCCGGTGAGCACTGGATTGGCCGTGGCGGCAAGCACCGCCTCCTTGCCTACCGCCGAGTTGATGGCGTCGACCTGCGCCTGGCTCCGCTGATCGCACCAGATCAGCGCCGGGCGAATTACCGCGTCCGCGGCGTCCAGAATCACCAGGCCGTGCATCTGGCCGGAAAGACCGATTCCGCGGACCTCCGCGCCCGAAGCCCCGGCTTGTGCCAGAACGCCTCGTACCGCCTGCTGTGCCGCGTCCCACCAGTTTTCCGGACGCTGCTCCGCCCACAGCGGCCGTTCCATGCGCATCTCTTCGTGCGCCGCCGTGC
>Ga0070734_10000779_pt1 | contig 56770 bp, 49 predicted proteins | sample Coa_R1_8_FD_66444 | JGI IMG/M metagenome (GOLD analysis project Ga0070734, IMG submission 66444) | Surface soil microbial communities from Centralia Pennsylvania, which are recovering from an underground coalmine fire - Coalmine... | ecosystem: Environmental > Terrestrial > Soil > Unclassified ...
GCGCGCGCTGGGATAGCCGAGCATGTACCGGGGGCTGAAGGTCGTGCTGATCGCGCCGGTCCTCGACGAGGAGGTGAAGATCGGCGAGGTGGTGCGCCGCGCCCCGCGCGACATCGTCGACACCGTGCTGGTCGTCGACGACGGCTCGAAGGACCGCTCGCCCGAGGTGGCGCGCGCGCTCGGCGCCGAGGTGCTGCCGATGGGCGCCACCATCGGGGTGGGCGCCGCGCTGCGCGCCGGGTTCGTGTGGGCCAAGCAGCGCGGGTTCGACGTCATCGTCGTCATCGCCGGCAACAACAAGGACGCGCCCGAGGAGATCCCGCGCCTGCTCGACCCGATCGTCGACGGCGCCGACTTCGTGCAGGGCTCGCGCTTTCTGGCCGGCGGCCGCACCGGCGGCATGCCGCTCTACCGCCACGTCGCCACCCGCGTCCACCCGCTGCTGTTCTCGCTGACCGCGCGCAAGTGGGTCTCCGAGTCGACCAACGGCTTCCGCGCCTTTCGCGCCACGCTGCTCGACGACCCGCGCATCCGCCTCGACCAGAGCTGGCTCGACGAGTACGAGCTCGAGCCCTACCTCTACTGGAAGACGATCCGCCTCGGCTACCGGACCGCCGAGGTGCCGGTCACCAAGATCTACCCGCCCAAGGCGATCGGCTACACGAAGATGAAGCCGATCACCGGCTGGTGGTCGATGCTGCGGCCGCTCGTGCTGCTCGGCCTGGGGCTGCGGAGCTGATGCCCGCCCGCAAGAAGCCGACCGCCGCCGCCGGGCGGTTCCACCCGCTGGCCGTCGTCGAGAGCGCCCAGGTCGGCGCCGGGACCCGCGTCTGGGCGTTCGCCCACGTCATGAAGGGGGCGCGCGTCGGCGCCGGCTGCAACCTGGGCGAGGGGGTGTTCGTCGAGAGCGGCGTCGTCATCGGTGACGAGGTGACGGTGAAGAACGGCGTCGCGCTCTACGACGGCGTGACCGTCGCGGACGAGGCGTTCGTCGGACCGCACGCCGTCTTCACCAACGACCTCCGCCCGCGGTCGGGGCGGTTCAAGCGCCCGCCCGCCAAGTTCGCCCCCACCCGCGTCGGCCGCGGCGCCACCGTCGGCGCCAACGCCACCGTCGTCTGCGGCCACGAGATCGGCGCCTATGCCATGATCGCCGCCGGCGCCGTGGTGACGCGCGACGTCCCCCCGTACGCGCTCGTCGCCGGCGTCCCCGCGCGGCGCATCGGCTTCGTCTGCGCCTGCGGCGAGCGGCTGCCGACGACCCTGCGCTGCGCCTGCGGCCTCGGCTACCGGCGCGCGGGCGCCGGGCTCGCCCCGCGCACCGACGGCCGGCGGTGAGCGCGCCCGAGGTGCAGGCCCCCCGCGCCCCCCGGCGGGCGCTGTTCGTGGCGCTGCTGGCGATCGCCTGGCTCTCGGCCGGGCCGCTGCCTGTCGCCGGCGCCGGCAAGGAGCTGCTGCGGCCGAACGACTTCACCGCCGACTACGTCACGGCGCTGGCCTGGGTGCGGCAGGGGCGGGTCTTCCAGCCGCTGCCCGCGGTGCTCGACCGCGCCACCGCCAACGACTACGCGGCCTCGGTGGGCGCGCGGCGCATCCTGCTCATCGGCCCCTACTTCATCCACCCGCCGACGGCGCTGCCCGTGCTGCTGCCGCTGACGGCGTTCGGCTACCGGGGCGCCGTCATTGCCTGGCAGCTCGCCTCGGTGGCGCTGGTGGCCGCGCTGGCGGCGCTGCTGGCCCCCCTCCTGGCGGAGGCCGGCTGGGCTCTGCCCGCGCCGCTGCTGTTCGTGCTGCTGCTGCTCTGGCCGCCGGTGCTGACGAACCTCGAGCTCGGCCAGTGGTCGATCGCCCTGGCCGTCGCGCTGGCCGCCGGCCACCGCGCCTGGGAGCGGGGCGCGCGGCGCGCGGCCGCCGTCTGGTGGGCGGTCGCGACGGCGCTCAAGCTCACCCCCTTGCTGATCGCGCCTTTTCTGCTGCTGCGCGCGCGGCGGGCGGCGCGCTGGTTCGCCGCCGTCCTCGCCGCCCTCTGCCTGCTGGCGCTGCCGTTCGGCGGTCCGCGGGCATGGCTCATCCTGCTACGCGAGGGGGGGCCCAACGCCCGCGCCTGGGAGACCTTCTGGCACAACGGCCTCTCGTTCACGGGGTTGTGGGCGCGGATGTTCGCCGGCGGCACGTTCGCGCGCCCGTGGATCGCGGCCCCGGGGCTCGCACGGGCGCTGGTGGTGATCTGCGACGGAGCGCTGTTCGCCGTGGCGTTGCTGGCGACCCGCGCGTCGGCCGTCGCGCGCTCAGGTGGCGAACGCGGCGGCGAACGCGCCCGCCAGCGCGAAGGGTGCGTCCTGGCCCTCTGGTACGTCGTGCTGGTCGTCCTGAACCCGCTCGGCTGGCCGCACTACGGCTGCCTGCTGCTGCTCCCCGCGCTGCTGGTCGCCCGCGCCGCCCTGGTCCTCGAACGGCCCCGCACGCGGGCGCTGGTGGGCACGGCCGTCGTGCTGCTGACGATCCCCAAGGAGACCCTGGGCGCGCTGGCGCACCCGGCGCTCCCCCTTTCCAACCTCGTGCTGTCGCTGCCGCTGTTCGGAGCGCTGGTCCTCTACGCCGCGGCCGCGGAGATCGCCTTCGCCGGCCCGCGCCCGGATGGCTAGTCCGCCTTCGGCGCCTCGGCCTCGATGCGGGTCACCAGCTCGCTGGCCAGCAGCGCGATCCCGTCGGGGGCGCACCCCTCGACGGCGTTGTTCACCGTCACCAGCGCCGGAACGCCGTGTGTGTGCGCCTTGGCCACCAGGGTCGCGATCGCGCGGCGCCCCTCCGGCTCCTCCTCGCGGATCCGATCGAACGGCTGGTAGCGCGCCTGCGCCGCCTCGTAGTTGTCTCCCGGCCGCAGCAACCAGCGGACGATGAGCGGCCGCCGCGCGGCCGGCGGGATGGCCCGCGCCTGCTGGATGACGGGCGGCATGTAGCTCCAGGCGTTGTGGCAGTGCAGCGCCCCGGCGTCGGCCAGCGCCGCGCCGTAGGCCGGCGTCAGCAACTCGGCGTTGCGCAGCTCGACGGCGTAGGCCGGCCCGCGCGGCAGCCGGCGCAGGAACTGGTGGAGACGCTCGGCGAAGCCCTCGGCCGGCACGTCGAGCGGCTGGGGCGGAAATTGGAAGAGCAGCGCCCCCGCCTTGGTCCCCAGCCCCTCCACGAACGGCGCCACCACCGCGTCGGCCGCGTAGGCGGCGTCCAGGAAGCGGCCGTTCGCCTCGCCGCGCCGCTTGCCGTAGCGCGCGTGCGTGGGGAACCGGAACACCGTGCACTCCTCGTGCGCCTTGGCGATGAAACGGAACTCGTCGGGGACCTGCGCGGCGAGGCCGCGATAGAAGTCGGCCGCCGGCGCCTCGTAGTAGGTCCGATCGATCTCGACGGCGCGAAACAGGGGGTGCGCCGCGTAGACGGGGAGGCCGCGATCGACGAGCCGGGTCTTGGCCGTCCCTGCGGGGTAGACCTTGCCGATCCAGCCCGGGAAGGTCCAGGACATCGTCCCCAGCCGGATCGTCGGCGGCAACCGGCCCGCCAGCGCCAGGTCCTCGGGACGCGCCAGCGCCCCGTTCAATCCGTCTGACGGCTGCTCGAAGAGGGCGCCCTGCCCGTCGGACCGGTCCATCGGAGCGAGACTATAGGCCGCGCTTCCCCGGGCGGCGCCCGATTCGCTAGTGCGAGAAGACGTTGTGACAGGAGGTCGGGATGGCGCCGTGGCCGTAGTAGTCGATGAGCTCGCTACAGGGCGCGCTGTGAATGTCGGCCTCGCAGGTGGCCAGGCCGGTCTCGTGGTGCAGCGACTGGCAGTCGAGCTGGGCCTCCGCCGTGGTGATGCAGTCGCTCACCGAGGCGTATGCCCCGCAGGCGTAGACGGCGGGGCAGTAGTCGCTGGTGATGAAGTCCTCGCAGTCGGCGGCCACCTGATCGCTGCCGCCGCTGCTCCCGCACCCCAGGAAAAGGAACGAAGAGGCAGACAGGAGCGCCAGGAGCAAACGTGCCATGAATGACCTCGGGGCGTCGCGCGCCCGGCGGCGATGGTCGTCCCGCCGAGCGCCGGCGTCTAGCTGCTAGTGGTAGAAGACACCATCGCAGGAGACCGGGATCCCCGAGTACAGGTAGGCGCAGGACGCGCTGTCGACGTCGGATTCGCAGGTGGCCACACCGACGGCGCGGGTGACGGTCCCGCAATTGAGCTCGGCCTCGACCGCGGAGACGCAGGCGCTCTGCGTCGCGTAGCCACAGGAAGCGATGGCCGGGCAGTAGTGGTTGACCACGAAGTTGTCGCACTGGGAGGCAGCCGAATTTCCGCCGCCGCCACACCCGACGAGACCGAACAGAGAAACCGAGACCAGCAGAGCAAGAACACGCACCATTTGGATGACCTCCGGGCACTTACCGTAGCCCGGATCACGGATGAGGATCAAATACCGTTTTGCCAACTTTTTGCACCTGACACGTTGCTTGAATCACGTATTTCCGTTGATCCGGCTCACCTGCAGGTCACACCTGCAGGTCACCTGGCCGGCACCGCGGCGCGAGAGACAGACGCGTTGACAAACGAGTGGGGCTCAAGTAGAAACCGCGCTCCATGCCCGCTGCAGCCACGCACCATCGCTCCACTTTCCAGGCGAACGAGTCCTTCGTCCAAGGCTGGCACATCGCCGACGTCGAGGGACAGACGCTGGGTCGCGCCGCGACGAAGATCGCCGACATCCTGCGCGGCAAGCACCGCCCGACCTTCACCTCGCACGCGGACGCGGGCGACTTCGTGGTGGTCGTCAACGCCGAGAAGGTGAAGCTGACCGGCAAGAAGTGGCAGGGGAAGCTGTACCGCGACCACTCGCTGTTCCCCGGCGGCCTGCGCACGCAGACGGCCGAGCAGCTGGTCAAGCGCCACCCGACCGACCTGGTCAAGCGCGCCGTGTGGGGCATGCTCCCCAAGGGCCCGCTCGGCCGCGCCATCTACAAGAAGCTGAAGGTCTACGCCGGCCCGGAGCACCCGCACGCCGCGCAGCAGCCCAAGCCCGTCAAGTTCGCCAGCAAGTCCGCCTAAGCGACACGCTAGAGGAGCCCAGCCCGATGCCCGACGTTTCCAAAGCCACTTACGCCACTGGTCGCCGCAAGCACGCCGTCGCGCGCGTCTGGTTGCAGCCGGGCTCCGGCAAGATCGCCATCAACCAGCGCTCGCTGGAGGACTACTTCGGCCGCGAGACCTCGCGCATGGTCTTCCGCCAAGCGCTGGAGCTGACCGAGACCTCGGGCCAGTACGACGTGTTCGTGAACGTCAGCGGCGGCGGCCTCTCGGGCCAGGCCGACGCCATCCGCCACGGCATCTCGCGCAGCCTCATCAAGATCGACCCCGCCTTCCGTCCCGCCCTCAAGAAGGCCGGCTACCTGACGCGCGACGCGCGCGCCAAGGAGCGCAAGAAGTACGGCCAGCGCGGCGCCCGCGCCCGCTTCCAGTTCAGCAAGCGCTAGTCGGCGGCTCGGCGGTCGGCCCGGGCGTTTTCGCCCGGGCGAGAGCTCACCTGCGCGTGAGCTTCGCTCGCTTGGCGCGGGTGAGGCTCTGGCTATCGGGGAGGATCGGCTCGGCCAGGAGCGTCACGGCGCGTCCCACCCCACCCGTTGATTGTCTCGTGGCCGATCCGGGACGGCCCGCCGACGGGTGGGCTGGTCAGTGGGCGGCGATCATCGGCGCTGCCGGCAGCAGCGGCCGCCCGAGGACCGTCTGCGAGCGGACGAAGCGCTCGAGGGCGTCGACGGCCTTGGTGTACATGGCGTTCGCGTAGTACGCGCGGCCCAGGTAGTAGAAACACTCGGGGCGGCGGGCGGCGTAGCTGGCGTCGTCGGCCAGGGCCTTGAGCTCGTCGATGGCGTCGCCGTAGAACTCGGCCTTGTAGTCGAGGAAGCCGGTCAAGAGCGAGAAGTCCTGACCGAGACCGGTCCAGATCTCCTCCGGCCACTTCTCGAGGATCTTGTAGCCGGTGGCGTAGCGGCGCGCGCGGTACTCGGCGATGACGTCGCGGTACTGGTCGTTCACCAGGCTGACGTAGTCGGGGTGGGCGGCGGCCAGCTTGGCCGGGACGGCCGGGGCCGCCAGCTCCTCGCCGGGGGCCAGCGGGATCTCGGGATCGCGGTCGAGGCGGGTCGAGACCAGGTCCAGGAGCAGCCGGGCGTGCTGGGCCTCGGGCGAATTCCCGGCCGCCTCGGCGCGGCGGCACCAGAGCTCGGACTCGCGCGCCTTGCCGTGCGCCAGGAGGCTGCGCGACAGCAGGCCGGCGCGCGCGCCGCCGTTCGGGCCGTCGTAGCCGCGCGCCAGCTCGGTCAGGCGGCCGTACGGCCACAGCGGCCCGTAGACCTTGGCCAGGTAGGGATCGAACTTGGCGTAGCCGAGCAGATCGCGCGGCGCCGCGAACTCGATGCGCGCGTTGTCGTCGGTGTTCAGCACCGACCCCGCCGTGAACGACTCGAGCTCCTCCGGACCGAGGAGCAAGTACGCCAGCACGTCGTGGGCCGAGTTGAGGCCGCCGCGCCTCGCCTCGGCCCGCACCGACGGGATGGCGAAGGCCTTCTCCAGGAGGTCGATGTCGAGCGGCAGCGGCTTCATGCTGCCGACCAGGATGGTGTCCGAGGACAGGTCCTCGGCGGCGAAGACGTAGACGTACGGGAACTCCTGGCGGACCGTGCCGTAGATGGTCTTGATGTTCCAGGGCGCCATCTCGTACAGCTGCGCCCACTGACAGAAGATCCCGTCCGGCGCCAGGCGCGTCTTCACGCTGCGGAAGTACTCGCGCGTGAACAGGTTCGACACGCCGGTCAACCAGGGGTTCGAGGGCTCGCTGACGATGACGTCGAACTTGTCCTTGCGCTGGGTCAGGAAGTTGCGCCCGTCGCCGACGCGCGCCTTGACCAGCGGGTTCTGCAGCGGCCGGTGGTTGTCGTTCTCGAAGAAGCGCGAGGCGCGGTAGATGGCCGCCTCCAGCTCGACCACCTCCAGCGACTTGATCGGGTACTGGGTGATGGCGCCCGCGGTGACGCCCGAGCCGAAGCCGACCAGCGCCACCTTGGGCGGCACGTCGCCGCGGTAGAACAGCAGCGGCAGCAGGCCGACCATGATCTGCGTCGGCATGTCGGCGTCGTTCGAGGCGTCGACCTTGCCGTTGTTCTTCAGCGAATAGGTCTTGGCGTCCCACTGGTCGACGCTGACCGTGGTCGCCGTGCCGTCCTCGTAGAAGACCAGCTTGGGGTCCTTCCAGACGTGCTTGCGCAGCTTGCGGCTGATGTACTCGCGCGCCACGCTCATCCGGAAGAAGCCCGAGGAGAACGTCACCAGGTTCCAGCGCGGCAGCACCAGCCCGAGCAGCGCCAGCGCGACCGCCGCCGCCACCCCGGCCTGCCGGCGCCGCCGCGGCAGCGCGGGCGCCACCGCGTAGAGCACGCCGGCCAGGATGAGGTCGCCCAGCACGGCCACGTAGATCCCGCGCTGCAGCCCGAGCTTGGGAAGCACGACGAAGCCCGAGAGAAATGAGCCGACGATCGCCCCCACCGTGTTGAGCGCGTAGGCCTTGCCCACGTCGCGCCCGACCGAGTCCAACCCGCCCGCCGCGATCCGCATCGTCAGCGGGAAGACGCCGCCCATCAGGATGGTGGCCGGCAACAAGATCATGCAGGCCATCAAGAACTGGCAGACCAGAATGGTGTCGACGCCGAACCCCGACGACTGCAGCAGCCAGGTGAAGACGAACGGCATCTGGTCGGTGAAGAGATAGGTCGCGCCGACCGCCACGGCCGTCCCGAGGTGCAGCGTGGCCAGCCAGCGCACCGGGTGCGGCGTCCGCTGGCTGGCGCGCCCGAACAGCGCCGCGCCGACGCCCAGGCCGATGAGGAACGCCAGCAGGATCAGGGTGAACGAGAAGATCGACGACCCCAGCAGCACGGCCAGCGCGCGCGTCCAGAGCACCTGCAGCGTCATCGCCGTGGCGCCGGAGACGGCGAACGCCCCCAGCGCCGCCTTCCGCGCCCGCTCGTCGATCTCCGGCGGCGGTGGCAGGACCGGCCCCTCCAGGTGGGCGGCGGCGGCGGCCGCGTCGAGGCGCTCGTCGATCGAGATCCCCTCCTCGGCGTGCTCGGGGAGGTAGCGCCGCGCCAGCAGGATCGCCCCGGCCAGGACCAGGTCGAACGACGCGGCCGTCACGTTGGTCCAGCGCAGGCCGATGTTGGGCAGGAAGACGAAGCCGGCGAAGAACGCCCCCGCCACGGCGCCGAACAGGTTCACCGAATAGAGCGTCCCGATGCGCAGCCCGATGCGCCGCAGCTCCCACGGCCGGGTCACGAAGTGGCGGGCCAGAAACGGCAGGGTCGCCCCCATCAGCGTCGTGGGCAGGAGCAGGATGCCGGCCGAGGCGATGAAGCGCAGGACCGAGAGCAGCGCGTAGCGGTCGCCGAACGCGCTCCAGAGCGCGCGGTTGAGCCCCGGGTAGAGGGTCATCACCAGCGGGACGATCAGCGCGTAGACGCCGATCCCCGCCTCGGCGATGGCGTAGGCCCGCACCGGGTGCTTGAGCCGGTCGGCGTACTTGCCGGCCAGGTACGACCCCAGCCCCAGCCCCCCCATGAACGCCGTCAGCACCGTCGAGACGGCGAGCGTCGTCGACCCGAAGACCAGCGTCAGCATCCGGGTCCAGAGCATCTCGAGGATCAGCCCCGAGGCCCCCGAGAGGAAAAAACAGGCCAAAACCACGACCCGCATGGGTCGCGGAATTTACCACTGTTGTGACGCGATCGCGTGAACGTAGCCAGGCTGAGCCTGGCGAAGTTCATCGCGGGGGGGACGGGACCCTTCGAGGGTCCCGTGACAGACGTCCGTGAACGTAGCCAGGCTGAACCTGGCGAAGTTCATCGCGGGGGGGACGGGACCCTTCGAGGGTCCCGTGACAGACGTCCGTGAACGTAGCCAGGCTGAGCCTGGCGAAGTTCATCGCGGGGGGGACGGGACCCTTCGAGGGTCCCGTGAGGGTCCCGTGACGAAGGTCGGTTGACGGCGTGGACTCAGCCAGCTTTATTTACGGGCTACCAGGCCCCCGCTGGGGGGCAACCGGACCGCGGTCATGGCAGTCAAACCCCCTCACACGATGCTCGGCGTCTCGGCAGTGAGGGCGATCGAGGGGCTGCTGGCCCCGGCCGGAGCGTCGCGCGGCGAGCTCGACGACGCGGCGCTCATCGCCGCCATCAAGCGCAGCGACCCGGGGAGCCGGGAGGCGCTCTATCACCGCTACAAGCGGCGGGTCTACGGCCTGGCGCTGCGCATCGTCGGCCCGATCGACGCCGAAGAGGTCGCCCAGGAGGCGTTCATCCGCATCTTCCGCGGCCTGCCGAAGTTCCGGGGCGACGCGGCGCTGTCGACCTGGATCTACCGGCTGGCGGTCAACGCCGCCCTCTCGCACCGCACCCGCCGCGCCGGGGCGCGGCTGCCCACCGACGACGGTCAGGCCGACAAGGCGATCGAGGCCCAGCCGGCGGAAGAGCCGACGCGGGGGGACGCGGTGCTGCGCGCGCGGCTCGAGCGGGCGCTCGTGCGCCTGCCGGCCGGCTACCGTACGGTGATCGTCCTCCACGACGTCGAGGGGCTGGAGCACGAGGAGATCGCCTCGATCCTGAGCTGCCACGTGGGGACCTCCAAGTCGCAGCTGCACAAGGCGCGCGCCAAGCTGCGCGAGATCCTGGCCGCCGACGGCATCACCGCCGCCGAGCTGGAGGATGGGTAGATGGGTAGCGTGGCGCCCAGCCCTCCCCGCCCCTGCGCGCAGTCGACCGAGACGCTGTCGGCGTACGCCGACGGCGACCTGCCGCCGGCCGAGACGCAGGTGCTGCGGGCGCACGTCGCCGACTGCCCGCGCTGCACCGTCTCGCTTGCCGAGCTGCGGGCGATGAGCGCCGCCGCGCGCACGCTGGAGCGGCCCGAGCCGCCGCCGACGCTGTGGGCCGCGGTCGAGGGGGAGATGGCGCGGCACGACCGCCCCTGGTGGATGTCGCTGCGCCTGTTCGGCTGGGGCGCGCTGGCCGGGGCCGCCGCCGTCTCGGTGATCGCGCTGGGGCTCGCCTCCTGGCGGACGCGCCAGGCCAGCCTGACGCTCCCGACGCCGGCGACCGCCGTGGCGCAAGTGACGACGGTCGATCCGCTGCTCAACGAGGCCGAGGCCGAGTTCGCGCGGGCCGCGGCCGCCTACGAGAGGTCGATCGAGAAGCTGCGCGACCTCCTCCAGCGCGAGGAGCCGCGCTGGAGCCCGGCCGAACGCGCGCGCTGCGCCGAGCGGCTGGCCCAGCTGGACGAGGCGATCGCCACCTCGCGCGAGCTCGCCCACCGGAGCCCCGGCGACACCGTCGGCAACGAGCAGCTGTTCGCCGCCTACCAGCAGAAGATCGCCTTTTTGGCCGAGGCGGTTCATCGCGGGGGAACGTTCCGTGAAGGGGGGCCGCCGCAGTGACGCGCGCGCTCGCCGTGCTGGCGCTCGGGTTGTCTTCCCTGCTGGCCGCCGCGCCCGCGCGCGCGGCCGATCCCGGCGCCCCGGCGCCAGAGGCCGGGGCGCCGCTGGTCGACCGGCGCGAGATCATCGTCCCGGCGCGCGGCGCCGAGCTGGTCCGGATCGACAACCTGCTGGGCCGGGTCGGCATCCGCGGTACCGCGCGTCCCGGCGAGATCCACGTGGTGGCCGAGAAGCGCGCCGCCAGCGCGGAGGCGCTCGGCCGGCTGCGCGTCCACTACACCGCCTTCGAGAGCGGGGAGATCCAGATCGACACCCGGGTCGAGCTGGGCGGCCGCGAGCGATCGCTGCCGCTGGCGGGCAGCGGCGTCGACCTGTGGCTCGAGGTGCCGCCCGACGTGGCGGTCGAGGCCAAGACCTTCGGCGGAGACGTCTCCGCCTCCGGCCTGCGCGCCGGCGCCAAGCTGGAGACGACCGGCGGGCGGATCGGCGTCTCCGACGTGCGCGGCGGGGTGGTCACCCACCAGCTGCGCGGCGGACAGAAGGTGGCGGCGGTCGAGGGGGACGTCGACCTCGACGGCGTCGAGGGGGACATGGACCTCAAGGATCTGGGCGGCGGCCGGGTCGACGCCCGCCTGGTCGACGGCAACATCCACGCCGAGGACGTCCGCGACGACTTCGTCCGCCTGGTGACCACCACGGGGCGCATCGTCCTCATCGGGATGATCCGGCCGGCGGCGCACTACGACCTGCGCAGCTACGCCGGCGAGGTGCGGTTCCAGCCGACCGGCGACCCGGTGCCGTTCGAGCTGCGCGCCCGCTCGGCGACGCCGCTGGCCAGCACGGTCCCGCTTCACGGAACCCGCCACGACGGGGAGTGGCTGCGGGCCGAATACCTCGGCCACCGCGGCGCCCCCCGCCCGCGCGCCGCCCTCGTCGAGCTCTCCTCGACCCTGGCCGGGGTGGTCATCCAGCTCCAGCCCCGCCCCGCCGCCGAGCTGCAGTAGACCTGCAGGTGCGCCGCCGAGGTGTTAAGGTATCCGTTTCGGACTGTCCGAGATGCGGATCGGGATCTTCTCCGACACACACGCCAACATCGAAGCCCTCGAGGTGGTGCTCAGGGCGATCGACGAAGAAGCGGTCGACGAGCGCATTTGCCTGGGCGACACCGTCGGCTACGGCGCCAGCCCCAACGAGTGCTGCGCGCTCATCCGCGCGCGCGCGGCGCACACCATCCTGGGCAACCATGACGCCGCCGTCGCCGGCCGGATGGACTACTCGTACTACTACCACGCGGCCCGGCACGCGCTGGACATGCATGCCCGGCTGCTGACGCCCGAGAACATGCAGTGGCTGAAGAACCTCCCCTACGAGGTGCGCAAAGGGGACGTCCACTATTGCCACGGCTCGCCGCTCAACATCGAAGAGTTCGACTACATCTTCGCCCGCGATCAGGCGGCCCAGTGCCTGGACATCTGGGACGACCTGGCGCCGCTGACGCTGATCGGCCACTCGCACCTGTGCAAGTCGTTCGCCCTCTCGCCCGACGGCGTGCACGAGGTAGTGGCCGACAAGTTCGAGCTGCGGCCCGGGTGGAAGTACATCATCAGCGTCGGCTCGGTCGGCCAGCCGCGCGACTACGACCCGCGCGCCAGCTACGTCCTCTACGACAGCGACCAGAAGCTGTTCGAGTTCCGCCGCGTCGAGTACGACGTCAAGGCCTCGGCGGAGAAGATCTTCGGGTCGGACCTGGAACCGAACTTCGGCCACCGGCTTTTCATTGGTGTCTGATCTGGTGTCTGACCGGGGCGTCTGAGGTGCGCGCCACGCTCCGCTCGCTGGTGGTTGTCGCCGCGCTCGGGCTGGGGGCGCGCGCCGGCCTGGCGGCGCCGCGGATGTCGGCCTGCGTCCAGGACGACCCGGTGCCCACGCCGGCCGGCCTGGCCGGCTGGGAGCGCTCGCCCGAGGTCACCTGGACCGAGATCGAGGCGCGCGGCGGGATCGTCCCCGACATCGACGAGGATCCGTCCCACGCCCCACCCGCCTGGTGGCGCTACCCGAGCCCGCTCCGCTCGGCCGATCTCCTGGCCGCTGAGGCCAAGAACCCGCGCGGCCTGTACGAGGCCGTCGCGCCCGCCGATCTCAAGAAGGGCGACCTCCTGGTCCGCACGCGCGGCGCGGGCGCCTGCGGCAAGATGACGATGATCGACTCGACGAGCGACGACGGCTGGGTGACCGTCGAGCCGGGGCCGGGCGACGCGCCGGCCACGCACACCAACGATCCCCTCTTCTTCGACGGCAAGGCGCTGCGTCCCGAGGCGGCCGCCTATCGAATCAGGGTCAAGAAGGACAGCTCGCTGGGGCACGTGCGCGAGATCGAGCGCGACCTCTCGCACCTCGAACGCACGATCTCCGAGCGACCGCCGCTGATCGCGCGCAAGGGGGCCGCCGTCGTCGACGAGAAGGTCCACGACTTGGTCGACGAGGCCTGGTCGCTGGGGGCCGATCCGGCCTTCGGCGAGGACCGCCGCGTGCTGACCGGGCGCGCGCTCGCGCTGGCGGCGGCGCTCGACTGGCCGGCCGCCGCCGAGGAGGCCGCCGCCGTGCTCGACGGCATCCTGCGCAAGACGCCGCTGCGCGCCGACGCCATCCTGGCACGCGCCGCCGTCTACCTGCTCGCCGGCGACGCCGACAAGGCGGTCACCCTCACCGAGGCGGCCAAGGCGATCCCCGACGTCCCGCCGCGCGTCCACTACCTGCTGGCGCGCGCGCTGCTGGCCCAGGGGAAGCGCGCCGACGGCCTCGCCGAGCTCGGCCGCTACCGGGACGCCTACCCCTACGACGCCCTGGCCGCGCGCCTGGCCGAGGCGGCGCGCGCCGGCAAGCCCGTGCCGCTGGTCGCGCCCCCCGCCCGGGATGACACGCAGCCGCGCTTCTCGGCCACCGAGGAGACCGCCACGCTGCACAGCGACGCCTACGGCCTGAGCGCCAGCTGGCCGATCGACTGGCGGATCGACAACCTCTCGTCCTCGCCCGAGGCCGGCCTGCTGGTCGACTTCGCGACCGGCCGCATCAACCGCGAGGACGGCGAGGCCGAGCGCGGCGCCGCCGTCCTGCTGGCCCAGCGCCCGCCCGCGGGCGGCGCGGCCGCGCTGGCGCACAAGGGGGCGCGCAACATCTTCCCGACCGCCACCCTCAAGAAGCTGCCGCCGCTCGTCCCCGGCAGCACGCGCGAGCAGTTCCGCGAGCGCGCCCAGGGCGCCACTCACCTCGGCGAGGTCACCACCTTCGAGCGCAACGGGGTGGTCACCTTCCTGGTGCTGAACGCCACCACCGCGACCTACCCGAAGCTCAAGGACGCCTACGCCGCGTTCGTGAAGAGCTTCGCCACGCCGAAGTCGCCCGCCAAGCCCTGAGCGCGGCGACGACGTTCTACGGCGACGGGGCCGGCGACCGCTCGGCCACGCCGCCGTAGTCGACCGCGCTATTTCGCGCGCGAGAAGGTGCCGGTCAGCTTCGCCGAGGCGATGGCGTTGGCCTTGGCGTTGAAGCCGACCATCGCGGCCGACGCGCCTGGCGGGACCTCGATCTTCTCGACCTTGAGGGCGAACAGCGTGAAGTTGTAGTGGTGCTTGCCGCTGCCGGGCGGCGGACAGGGACCGCCATATCCGGCCTTGCCGAAGTCGGTGTTCCCTTCCACGGCGCCCTTCGGGAGCGTCGCCGGCGTCACCCCCTCCGGCAACGAGGTGGCGTCGGCCGGGATGTTGTAGACGACCCAGTGCCACCAGCCCGACCCCGTCGGTGCGTCGGGATCGTGCACCATGAGCGCGAAGCTCTTGGTCCCCGCCGGCGGGTTCTTCCACTCGAGCGGGGGCGAGACGTTCTGCCCCGTGCAGCCCATGTTGTTGAAGGAATACTTCTCCGGGATGGCGCCGTTGTTCTTGAACGCCGAGCTCGAGAGCGTGAACGCCCCCGCCGCCTCGACCGTCTTCGGCTCCGTCACCGCCGCCGCCAGAGCCCCCGCCGCCACCAGCGCCAACATTCCGATCTTCCAGCTGCTCCTCATTTCGGCCTCCTTTTCCAATCCCCCAAGTGGCCGAAACCTTAGCAACCGAACCTCAACCGTCAATATCAGGCCCCCCCGTACTTGCACTTCCGTTGCTCTTCCCCTTCCACGCCCTGGACCCCGGCCCGCGTGCTGGCGCTACGGTCGGGCCTGCTTCGGGGGCGGGGTCGTTGCCTTGCGGGGAACACGGCCTGAGTGCCCCACCTACGGCGGGAGCGCGCTCACACGTCCCCGCAAGACAACGCCCGCGCCCCCTCGCCCGGGGCTCCCGGCGAATGGAAACGCACGCGCAGGCGAGCGGAGGGTGGCTTCGCCAGCCCGGAGCGAGCCGGGGGCGCGGGGGGCCCAAGGGCGCGCAGCGCCCGACGCCCCCCGATCAAATAGAAACGGGGGGCTCTCGGCCCCCCGTGCGTGTGACGTCGACTGACGGTTTCGACTTCGTCCTTTCGTTCCGAGCACCTTTTTATCGGGTCGGAATTTCCCGCTGTTCCCATCACCTGCCCCAGCTACCGCAGCGAGAAAGACGGGCCGCATCGTCAGGTCATGTCGTCATCACGTCCTGAAAACTAAGACCCGCACGGGGCCGGTCAAGTTGCACGCGAACAAGTCGCCGCTCAGAGGCTGTGGAAGTCGGGGACGCCGGTGGCGCGCGCCAGCGACGAGAGCGCGACGTCGAAGTCGTACACGGCTTGCAGGTAGCGCGTCCGCATCCCGAAGAAGGCGATGAGCGCGTCGGAGAAATCGCGCGCCTCCGCGAGCCCGACCGCGAAATTCTGCGCCACCGCCGAGATCCAGGCCTTGCCGGCCTTCTCGCCCTTCTCCATGCTCGCGACGCGCGAGCGTGCCTCGGCCACCTCGCCGTAAGCCTTGCGCACCTCCAGCATGATGCCGCCCATGGCCGCGCTCTGCTGGTAGCCGACCTGCTCGGCCTCGGCCGCCAGACGCCGGCTGCGCGCGATCTTCGGCCCCAGGTCGAGCGGGATGCGCAGCCCCGCCGCCACGCCGGCCGCGGTGCTGTTGTAGTAGTGGGTGTAGAAAGCGTTGGTCGGGTTGTCGACCCCCTGGGCGAAGGCGAACACGGCGCCGCCGATCAGGATCAGGTCGGGGTACTCCTTGCGCCGCTCGAGATCGGCCAGCGCCTGCTTGGCCCGGATCCCCGCGTCGAGCAGCTTGACCTCGGGCCGCACCGCGCGCGCCAGGTCCTCGTAGTAGGCGACCGGCCGCTCGGGGACATCCGGCGGCTCGAACGGATCGTCGTCGATGTCGAGGTCGGCCGGCGCCTCGGGCCCCAGCAGCGTTCGCAGGCTGTCGCGGGCCAGCCCCTGCAGCCGCTTGGTCTCCAGCGTGCGCGCGTCGAGATCGGCGTGCACCGTGCGCATCCGCAGCCGATCGGTGACCGTCGAGCTGCCGGTCCCCTTCGCCAGGTCCTTGTCGATCGTCTTCTGCGCGTTCTCGATGTAGCCGCCGCCCTCGTCGAGGGTGTCCAGCACCTCGCGCGCCAGCTTGAGGCCGTAGTAGGCCTTGCGGATGTTGAGGTCGAGATCGGCGCGCGAGCCCGCCTCTTTCTGGCGCGACACCTCGACGCCCGCCTTGGCGGCGCGGACGCCGGCCGAGATCTTCCCGAAATCCCACAGCGGCTGAATCAGCTGCACCTCGGTGTGGGTGAAGACACGGTTCCAGGACAGCGTGCTGAGATTCACCTCGGGCGCCGACGTCCGGACGCAGTTGTTCGGGTCGCGGACGCCGAACTGATTGAGGCACTGCACGTTCGGCGACGGCGCCAGCAGCGACAGCACGCTCCCCTGCGGCAGCCAGTTCAGCTTGGCCTCCAGCACCTGCGCCTCCATGGCGGCGGTGGCCGCGGCGTCGGCCGCCAGCTGCGGGTTGCCGCGCGACATCTGGATCAACTCCTCGAGCGTGAACTTCCTGGCCGACGCGGGCGAGACGGTGACGGCCGAGACGGCGAGGAAAGCGGCGACGAGCAGCGCGGGCCACACGAGGAGAGACCGGACGGTCATCGGCCCGAGACTATACAGGAGCTTTCGCGTCGGTGGTTTGACGTCGCGCACGGGCGGTGATAGCGGCTAGCCCATGCCCTCACCCGCGCGCCGGACCCGTTCCAAGGACCTCCTCGCCCGGCGCACGCCGCGCGACTCCCGCGTCGAGACGGCGCAGCTCGTTCTGCCCGGCCTGACCAACGTCCACGGCACCATCTTCGGCGGCATCATGATGCAGTGGATCGACATCGCCGCCGGAATCGCGGCGGCGCGCCACTCGGGCGGCCCGGTGGTGACCGCCTCGATGGACCGGCTGCACTTCCTGGAGCCCGTACAGCTGGGCGAGGTGGTGGTGCTGCAGGCGCAGGTCAATTACGCGGCCACCACCTCGATGGAGGTCGGCGTGCGGGTCATGCGCGAGAACCAGACCACGTTCACCCGCAGCCAGGCGACGCGCGCCTATCTGACCTTCGTGGCGGTCGACGAGAACGGCCGCCCGCGGCCCGTCCCGGCGCTGCACCCCCAGACCTCGGTCGAGCGCCGGCGGTTCGCCGACGCGCAACGCCGCCGGACCGTGCGGCTGCGCGAACGGCGCGCTATGAAGGAGGCCTGATGGCGATCACCACCGAGGTGGCACTGCTGGCCAGCGACGCCGTGCTGGCGCCGGCCGCGGCGCCGGCGCGCGAGCTGATCGTGGCGACCGGCGCCGATCGGATCAGGTTCCTGCACGGCCTCGTGACGGGGAACGTCGCCGGGCAGGCGCCGGGGCAGGGCTGCCGCGCGGCCCTGCTCACGCCCAAGGGGCAGGTGGTCAGCGACATGCGGATCTTCGTCCGCCCCGACGACGTCCGCATCGTCGTCGACGCGGGCCAGGCGGCGCCCGTGGCGACGGCGCTCGCGCGCTACGCGATCATGGACGACTTCGCGGCCGCGCCGGCCCCCGACTTCTCGCTGTTCGCGCTGCTGGGCCCGGCGGCGAGCCGGCGGCTGGCCGAGGCCGGCCTGGAGGTGGGCGCGCTGGCCGAGGCGCCGGCGCTGGCGCACGCCGAGGTCGGCGGGCTCTGGCTGGTGCGCGTGCGCGAGCTCGGCGCCGACGGCTTCTGGATCGGCGGCCCGCCCGACGCGGTGGCGGCGCTGCGCGCCAGGCTCGCCGCCGCGGTGCCCGAGCTCGAGGGAGCCGCGGCCGAGGCCGCGCGCGTCGCGGCGCTCGAGCCGCGCTTCGGCAGCGAGATCACCGCCGACTACTTCCCGATGGAGGTCGGCCTGGCGGGGGCCATCGACTACACCAAGGGGTGTTACCTGGGCCAGGAGCCGATCGTGCGGGTCCGCGATCGCGGCCACATCAACTGGCGGCTGGTGGGGCTCGACGTGACCGGCCCCGACGACCCGCGCCCGGGCGACGCGCTCAGCAGCGAGGCGAAGCCGAAGGCCGGAAAGATCACCAGCGTCGCGCGCCTCCCCGACGGCCGCGGCGTCGCGCTGGCGATGGCCCACGTCTCGCTGCCGGTCGGCGCCGCCGTGCACGCCGGCCCGATCGAGGCGCGCATCCGCGCCGAGGTCCCCTAGGCCCCGTCGCTCGCGACCGGCGCGGGCGCTCAGGCGGTTATCCGCACCTCGGAGTAGGCCGGGTGGCCCGGGCAGGTCGGCGGGTTCATCTTGCGCAGGGCCAGGCGGATGCGGCGCACGGCCGGGAACCGCTCGCGCAGGTTGTCGGTCATGCGGCGGGCCAGCGACTCGAGGAGGTGGTGCGGCTCGCCCGTGCCGATGGCGACGATCACCTCGGCGACGCGGCTGTAGTCGACGGTGTCGGCCAGACGATCGCTCTTCTCCGCCGCCTCGACCTCGGCGTCCAGCTCGACGTCGACCTCGAACTTGCGGGTGGTGCGCCGCTCGACGGCGGTCGCGCCGTGGCTCCCGTCGAACTCGATCCGCGCCAGGGCGATGGTCAGCATGCGGCGCCGCGCCGATCAGCGCGCGGCGCGCGCCGGCTCACGCTCGGCCGCTTCCTCACGCTCGGCCTCGAGATCCTTGCGCAGCTTGCGCTTGATGATCTCCCGCTTGACCGGTCCGACCTGGTCGATCAGCAAACGGCCGTTCAGGTGATCGGTCTCGTGCTGAAGCGCGCGGGCATAGAGCCCCTCCCCCTCCGCCTCGAACGTCTGGCCGTCGAGATCCATCGCCCGGACGCGCGCGCGCATGCCGCGCTTGACCGGAACGAAGATGTTGGGGAACGACAGGCACCCCTCGTCGCCGGTCTGCGACTCGTCGGAGATCTCGATGATCTCGGGGTTGATGAAGACCTTGGGGGGCGCGCCCTCGGCGCCGCCCGCGACGTGGCCCTCGACGATGAAGAGGCGCACCGGCGCGCCGACCTGGATCGCCGCCAGCCCCGCCCCCTCGGCCGCCGCCATCGTCTCAGCCATGTCGGCCACCAGTTGACGCAGATCGTCGTCAACCTCGCCGATCTCGGTCGATTTGTGGCGGAGCTTTGGATCAGGAAACCGAAGGATGGAACGCGTCGCCATGTTTACCGTCGGCTATTAAGATGACATCCCCGAAAAAATCCCGCAACCGGCCGGAACTCTGCAGTAACGTCGCTGCCCCTCGTCCATCTAAGTAGGCAGATGAGTCTCATAAGATACGCAGACGCAGAGCTCCCGACCGCCCACGGGCCATTCCGCCTGGTGGTCTACCGCGACGCCGCCGACGCCCACAGCGAGTCGTCCACCGTGGAAGAGCACATGGCGATAGTGAAGGGCGACGTGGCCGGGATGGGCAACGTGCTCTGCCGTGTCCACTCCGAGTGCTGGACCTCGGAGGTTATCGGGTCGCTCAAGTGCGACTGCCGCGAGCAGCTGGACGCCGCGCTCGAGCGGATCGCCGCCGAGGGGACTGGCGTGGTCGTCTACCTCCGGCAGGAGGGCCGCGGGATCGGCCTCGGCAACAAGGTGCGCGCCTACGCCCTGCAGAACAGCGGCGCCGACACCGTCGAGGCGAACCTGGCGCTCGGGTTCGAGGCCGACGCCCGCCGCTACGACCTGGCAGCCGCGATCCTGGATGATCTGGACGTGCGCTCGGTGCGCCTCCTGACCAACAACCCGCTCAAGGTCGCGGGGCTGCGGGCGGCCGGCGTCAACGTCGCCTCCCGGCTCGCGCACTGGGTGGGCGAGAACCAGCACAACGCCGCCTACCTGGCGGTCAAGCGGCGCAAGATGGGCCACCACCCGGATCAGCCCGGACAGCTCCGCGCGCTGTCGTCCGTGCGGGCGAGAAAAGGCTAGCGGCCGCCTTCGAACGCGGGCAGGCTTCGCGCATTCCTACCGTCGACGAAATCAGAGGCGCGCTGGCCGAGGTCCAGGACCCGGCGCTCAAGACCGACCTCGTCACCGCCGGCATGATCGCCGGCGTCGAGCTGGCGGGCGATCGCGCGCAGATCGCCGTCGAGCTGACCACCCCCGCCTGCCCCTCGAAGGACGTGATCGCGCGCGGGGTCGAGGAGGCGGTCCGCCGCCTGCCGGGGATCGCCGGCGTCGAGGTGAAGTTCTCGTCCAAGGTGCGCGGGCGCCCGAACCGCCCTGACAACCCGCGCCTGCCGGGCGTGAAGAACATCATCGCGGTCGCCGCCGGCAAGGGGGGCGTCGGCAAGTCGACCGTCAGCACCAACCTGGCGGCGGCGCTGGCGCGGCAAGGGGCGTCGGTCGGCATCATGGACGCCGACGTCTACGGCCCGTCCATCCCGCAGATGATGGGCGACCCGGAGCGCCCGGGGCAGATCGACCCGGCGAACAAGATCATCCCCGCCATCCACCACGGCATGAAGGTGGTCTCGATCGGCTTCTTCGTCGAGCGCGGCGGCGCGGTCATCTGGCGCGGGCCGATGGTGCACAAGCTCCTGCAGCAGTTCCTGGAGGACGTGCACTGGGGCGAGCTCGACTACATGATCGTCGACCTCCCGCCGGGCACGGGCGACGCGCAGCTGTCGCTGTCGCAGCTCTTGCCGATCACCGGCGCCGTGATGGTGACGACGCCGCAGGAGGTGTCGATCATCGACGTCGAGAAGGCGCTCTCGATGTGGACGCGCGTGGAGGTCCCGGTGCTGGGCCTGGTCGAGAACATGAGCGGGTTCGTCTGCCCGAGCTGCGGCCACCACGAGGAGATCTTCCTGCGCGGCGGCGGCCGCAAGCTGGCCGAGCGCGCCGGGCTGAGGTACCTGGGCGACATCCCGCTCGAGCCGGCCGTGAGCCGCGCCGGCGACGAGGGGACGCCGATCGTCGTGCGCGACCCCAAGTCGAAGGTCGCCGAGATCTTCGCGCGCATCGCCTCCGACGTCGCCTGCCAGCTCTCGGTCCGGAACAGCCCGTCGCCCGAGACCGGCAAGCGCAGCTCGAAGCTGACGCTCATCCGCTAGGCCGAGCATGGCCGCCAGGCGCGCCGGCCCTACGCGAGTCGACGACCCGCGCTGGGCACTGCTGGCGGCGATCCTCGGCTCGAGCATGGCGTTCCTCGACAGCACCGTCGTCAACGTCGCGCTGCCGGTCATGCAGCGGAGCCTGGGCGCCACGGTCGAGCAGCTTCAGTGGGTCGTCGAGGCCTATGCGCTGATGCTGGCCTCGCTGGTGCTGGTGGGGGGCGCGCTGGGGGACAGGCTGGGCCGGCGCAAGGTGTTCACCGCCGGCGTGGTCATGTTCGGCGTCGGGTCGGGGATCTGCGGGGCGGCGCCAGGGATCGGGTTCCTCATCGGCGCGCGGGCCTTTCAGGGGACCGGGGCGGCGCTGCTGGTCCCGGGCAGCCTGGCGCTGATCAACGCCAGCTACCCGTCCGACAAGCGCGGGCGCGCCATCGGCACCTGGTCGGCCTGGAGCGCGATCACCGCCGCGATCGGGCCGGTCGCCGGGGGGTGGGTCGCCACGCACGCCTCCTGGCGCTGGCTGTTCCTGTTCAACCTGCCGATCGCGACCGTGGTGATCGCGCTCGCGGCGCGCCGGGTGGCGGAGAGCCGCGATCCCGATGCGCCGGCGCACCTCGACTTCGGCGGAGCGGCGCTGGCGACCCTCGGGCTCGGGCTGGTCGTCTACGCGCTCATCGGCGCCGGGCCGACGGGGCTCGGCAGCCCCCGCGCGCTCGTTCTTCTCGGGACGGGCGGCGCCCTCCTGGCGGCGTTCGTCGTCGTCGAATCGCGCGCCCGGTCCCCGATGGTCCCGCTGTCGCTATTTCGCTCGCGCGCCTTCACCGGCGCGAACCTGCTCACGCTGGCGCTGTACGCAGCGCTGGGCGCCGCGATGTTCTTCATCCCGTTCAACCTCATTCAGGTCCAGGGGTACTCCGCCGCCCAGGCCGGGGCCGCGCTGCTCCCCTTCGTCGTGCTCGTCTCGGGGCTCAGCACGGCGGCGGGCGCGCTGGCCGCGCGGACGGGCCCGCGCCCGCTGCTGGTCACGGGTCCGCTGGTCGCGGCCGGCGCCTTCCTGCTGCTCACCCGGGCGGGCATCGGCGGCGGCTACTGGCACGACTTCTTTCCGGCGATCCTGGGCCTCGGGCTGGGGATGGGCCTCACCGTGGCGCCGCTGACGGCGGCGGTCATGGCGGCGGTCGACGCGCGGCACGCCGGGCTGGCCTCGGGGATCAACAACGCCGCCGCGCGGACGGCGGGCCTGCTGGCGATCGCGGCGCTGGGCGTGCTGCTCCTCCACCGCTATGGCCGGGCGCTCGACGGCGCGCTCGCCGCGCTCGACCTGCCGTCGCCGGTCGCGCGGGCCGTCGACGCGCAGCGCGGCCGGCTCGGCGGCGCCGACTTCGCGGCGCTGCCGCCCGCGTTTCGCGCGCCGGTGCGGGCCGCGTTCGGGGACGCCTACCTGTCCGGGTTTCGTGCGCTCATGCTGGCCAGCGCCGCCCTGGCCGGGCTGGCCGCGGCGGCCGGGCTGCTTGTCATCCCCGAAGCCGGTACTATCCGAACAGGTGGAGAGCGACAGGAGGGGACGATGCTGACGAACAACGACGCGATCGCGACGGTGGCGGTGAAGGATCTGGCGGTGGCGCGCAAGTTCTACGAGGGGACGCTGGGGCTCAAGGTGACGAGCGCCCAGGGCGCCGAGGCCCTCACCTTCGAGAGCGGGCGAACGAACCTCATCGTGTACCGCTCGCAGTACGCGGGGACCAACAAGGCGACGGCGCTCAACTTTCGGCTCGGTGAGGAGATCGGCCAGACGGTGGCGGCGCTCAAGCAGAAGGGGGTCACCTTCGAGCACTACGACTTTCCCGGGGTGACCCGCGAGGGGGACGTGCACCTGGTCGGGCCGATGATGAAGTCAGCCTGGTTCAAGGACCCCGACGGCAACATCATCGCGCTGATGGGCCGCTAGGAGAGACGTGCCGCCGGCCGCGCCGACGCCCGAGCCGTCAGGGTCGCCGATCTTGCGGCTGGAGGCCGTCAGCAAGCGGTTCGACGGCGCGGCCGCGCTCGACGAGGTCAGCCTCGAGGTTCCGACCGCGCGCACCACCGTCTTGCTGGGGCCGAGCGGCTCGGGCAAGACGACGGCGCTCCGCCTGATGCTGGGCCTCCTGCGCCCCGACGCCGGCCGGGTGCTCTGGCGCGAGGCGGAGCTCGACGCGGCCGGACTGCGGCGGGCGCGGGCGAAGATGGGATACGTCGTGCAGGATGGAGGCCTCTTTCCCCACCTGACCGCGCTGGAGAACGTCACGCTCGTCGCGCACACGCTGCGCTGGCCCGCGGCCCGCGTTTCGGCCCGCGTCGCCGAACTGGCCGAGCTGGTGAGGCTCTCGGACCGGATGCTGGCGCGCTATCCGAGCGAGATCTCCGGCGGGCAGAAGCAGCGCGTGGCCCTCATGCGCGCGCTGATGCTCGACGCCGAGCTGCTCTTCCTCGACGAGCCGCTGGGATCCCTCGACCCGCTGGTGCGGGCCGAGCTGCAGGACGACCTGGTGGCCATCTTCGAGCGGCTCGGGAAGTCGGTCGTCCTGGTCACGCACGATCTGGGCGAGGCCGCGCGCCTCGGTCACCTGCTGGTGCTGCTGCAGGACGGGCGGATCGTGCAGCGCGGGTCGCTCGACGACTTTCTCCACCGGCCGGCCTCGGCGTTCGTGACGGCGTTCGTCCGGGCGCAACGATCATTCGATGCGCGCGGCGGCGATGCACGCGGCGGCGACGCGCACGTCGGGCCCGCCACGTGAATCCCCGCGGCGCGGCGGTGGCATTCGCTCCAGCGCTCGCGCTGGCCCTGGCCGCGCCGGCCCCGGCGACGGGGGCGCCGCCCACGCTGCTGATCGCCTCCAAGGCGTTCACCGAGTCGGTGGTGCTGGCCGAGATCGCCGCCGACCTCGCGCGCGCGGCCGGGATCGCCGCCACGCACCGGGTCGGTCTCGGCGGCTCCCGGGTTCTGTGGGACGCGCTGACCAGCGGCGCCATCGACGTCTACCCCGAGTACACGGGCACGCTCCTCGACGAGATCTTCGCCGCCCAGACCGACGGATACGCCGCAGGTGGAGGGGCGCCGCACGACCGGGCCTGGCTGCTCGGGAAGCTCGCCGCGCGCGGCATCGGGATGACCGAGCCGCTGGGGTTCAACAACACCTACGCCGTCGGCATGACCGCCGCGCGGGCCCGCGCGCTGGGGATCGCGACGGTCTCCGACCTGCTCGCCCACCCCGACCTGCGCTTCGGGTTCAGCAACGAGTTCATGAGCCGCCACGACGGGTGGCCCGCCTTGCGCCGCCGCTACGACCTCCCGCAGACGCGCGTCCAGGGGCTGGACCACGACCTCGCGTACCGGGCGCTGGCCCAGGGCGCCGTCGACGCCACCGACCTCTACACGACCGACGCCGAGATCCGCCGCTACGACCTCGTCGCGTTGCGCGACGACCTCCAGTTCTTCCGGCGGTACGACGCGGTCTTGCTCTACCGGCTGGACGTCGCCGCGCGTTTCGGGCCGGCGGCGATCGCGGCGCTCGAGCGCCTGTCCGGGCACATCGACGCGGCGACGATGACGGCCCTGAACGCGCGCGCCAAGCTCGATCGCGTCCCGCAGGCCACCATCGCCGGCGACTTCGTCCGCGCCCGGTTCGGCGTGGTCGCGGGGTGGTCATCGCCGGGCCGGGCGCGCACGTTGCTCCACCGCGTGGGCGAGCATCTTTTTCTGGTGGGGGTGTCGCTGCTGGCCGCGATCCTGCTGGCGATCCCGCTGGGCATCGTGGCGGCCAAGCGGCCGCGCCTCGGCCAGGGGGTGCTGGCGGTGGTCGGTGTCGTGCAGACCCTGCCGACGCTGGCGCTGCTGGTCTTCATGATCCCTCTGTTCGGGATCGGCGCGCTCCCGGCGATCGTGGCCCTGTTCGTCTACGGCCTGCTGCCGATCGTCCGCAACGTGCACGCCGGCCTGAGCGGGATCCCCGACAACCTGCGCGAATCAGCCGAGGCGCTGGGCCTCTCGCCGTGGGCGCGCCTGCGCCTCATCGAGCTGCCGCTGGCCAGCCCCCTCATCCTGGCCGGCATCCAGAGCGCCGCCGTCATCAACGTGGGGACGGCGACGCTGGGCGCGTTGATCGGCGCCGGCGGGCTCGGTCAGCCGATCTTCACCGGCATCCGCCTCGACGACATGGGCCTGGTCCTGGAGGGCGCGATCCCCGCCTCGCTGCTGGCGCTGGCGGTGCAGGGCCTGTTCGAGCTGGTCGAGCGCCTCGTCGTCCCGCGCGGCCTCCGGCATCACGCCGAGACGGGAGCACGCACCGCTTGAGCGCCTAGACGACGCGGCGCCTGGCGCGCCTGGCGTGCTCTCTCTTTTGAACGGTGAGTGCGATCCCCGCGCCGACGAGCCCGAGAATGACGGCCAATCCTCGAAGGAGCCTGGGGATGAAATCCAGGTCCTCGGGGCCGACCAGCACTCCAAACTCGGCTATGACGCCCAGCGGGAGACACCCCAGGAGGAACCCGGCCAGGCCCACGGCGAACTTCGCGCCTTTGCTCGGTCCGGGCGGGTGAACCACATTGTGAGGTTCGAACCCGGCCGCGAGCGCAGCCGCGGACCCCGTTGCATCGAACGGGTGCCCGCAGTCGCACATCACGGCCGAGTCAGGGCAGAGCAGAGAACAACGAGGGCAGGTCCGCATGCCGGACCCAGCGGCGCGCGGGGCGCGCTAGCGCCACTCGCCTTCGACCCAGACCTGGCGGCCTTCGCGGCGCTCCCAGTGGCCCTCGCGCCACATGCGGCCGCGGCGCTCGTGCTCCCAGCGGCCGGGGGTCCAGACGTAGCGACCGTCGCGCCAGACGTGCGCGCCGCGGATCCAGACCCAGCCGGGACGCGGCGCGGGCATGACCTCGACCTGTGCCGGCGGCGGGGGCGGCGGCTCCTGGTACACCGGCTGCGGCGGCGGAGGCGGCGGCGCGGGAGGCGGCGGCGGACCACCACCCTCGATCCACCCACCCCGAACCCAGACCTGGCCTTCCCAGTGCGCGGGGCGCCACATGCGACCGCGGTGCTCGTGCTCCCAGTGGCCGCGCTCCCACTTGTAACGGCGGCCGTTCCATTCCTGATGGCCGGGCACCCAGAACCAACCCGGACGGGGCGGAGGAGCTTGCTCGACCTGATCCGGGGGCGGGGCGGGATAGCCGGCCTGCGCGACGACGGCCGGCGCAGGAGCGACCGCGTGATGTGCGGGCGCTGCCGTCGGAGACAGCAGGCTCGCGGACAGAATGAACGAGAGGCTGATGGCAGTCATGGTTGGAGTGTATCTGCTATCGGAGGCTCACCCGCGTAACATTAGTCACGAAGAATTTCGTGAGGTGATTACGGTCGAGCACCCCTCGGGGCACTACGGCTTTGACAGAAAGCGCGCGAGGATCGTCTTCACGCCGACGCCGGGAAATTTCACGGTGACCTTGAGGTCGGCGCCCGCGCCCTGCCAGGCGCGCACCTCGCCGATGCCGAACGATGGGTGGCGCAGCTTGGCGCCGACCTGCAGGCCGGGACCGGACGCGTCGTCGGTGTCGTACTCGACGACCAGCTCGCCGGGCTTGCCGCGCGGCGCGGGCGCCCCGCCGAAGCCGGACGGGCGCGCAGCCGGCGCGCGCGGCCGGCCCGGCGGAAGGTGCGCGAACTCGTCGCGCTGCTGGTAGGTCGGTTCCTCGCCTTGATCGCGGCTCCAGCGGCCGCCCCAGGGGCCGCGCCCCTCGCTCGATCCGTAGGCGCCGTACTCGGGCGGGCGCGCGGTGATGATCTGCTCGACCCCCTCGAGCGGGAGATCGCGCAAGAAGCGGCTGGGGATCCCGGGCAGCTCCTGCCCGGAGAGACGCCGGCGGCGCACGCGCGACAGGTGCAGCAGCGTGCGGGCGCGCGTGACCGCCACGTAGCAGAGGCGGCGCTCTTCCTCGACCGCCGAGTCGTCGTCGACGCTGCGGGCGTGCGGAAAGATCCGCTCCTCGAGGCCGGTGATGAAGACGACCGGGAACTCGAGCCCCTTGGCGGTGTGCACCGTCATGAGCGAGATCGCCCCCTTCTCGGGGTCGTACCCGTCGACGTCGGAGGCGAGCGCGACCCGCTCGAGGAACCCATGCAGAGTCGGCTCCTCGGCCTCGCGTTCGTACTCGCGCATCTGCGCCACCAGCTCGAGCAGGTTCTCGATCCGCCCCTCGGCCTCCATCGTCGCCTCGCCGGCCAGCGCGTCGCGGTAGCCGCTCTCCTCGAGCACCTTCTCGGCCAGCGACGCGGGGCCGAGGCCGGCCCCTTCCGTGCGGAGCTTGCGCATCATCTCGACGAAGGCCGCCACCTTCTTGCGCGGGCCTGCGCCGAGAAGCGCCTCGTCGGTGGAGACGAGCTCGAGCGCTTGCCAGGCCGAGATCTTCCGCTCGTAGATGAGGTCGCCGATCTTATCCACGGTCGAGGCCCCGATGCCGCGGGCGGGGGTGTTGATGATCCGCTGCAGCGACAGGCCGTCGTCCGGATTGGCGATGGCGCGCAGGTAGGCGATCAGGTTCTTGATCTCGGCGCGGTCGAAGAAGCGCGTGCCGCCCACGACCGCGTACGGCAGATCGCGCGCCCGCAGCGCGTCTTCCAGCACGCGCGACTGGGCGTTGGTCCGGTAGAAGACCGCGAAGTCGCGCGGGGCCAGCGCCGTCGACAGCGCCTCCTCGATGCGCGAGGCGACGAACTCCGCCTCGTCACGCTCGGTCTCGCCCTCGAAAACCACGATCGGGTCGCCGTCGCCCGCCTCGGTGAAGAGGCGCTTGGGCCGCCGCTCGGTGTTCTTCTCGATGACGGCGTTGGCGGCGCGCAGGATGTTGCCGGTCGAGCGGTAGTTCTGCTCCAGCTTGACCACGCGCGCGCCCGGGTGGTCGCGCTCGAAGTCGAGGATGTTGCGGATGTCGGCGCCGCGCCAGCGGTAGATCGACTGGTCCTCGTCGCCGACGACGGTGATGCTGCCGGTGCGGTTCGAGAGCAGGCGCACCAGCCGGTACTGCACGCTGTTGGTGTCCTGGAACTCGTCGACCAGCACGTGGTCGAACCGCTCGGCGATCTCCTGCGCGGCGGGCGTGCCGCTGGCGACGAGCTCGAGCGCCCGCATGAGCAGGCCGCCGAAGTCGGTGGCGTTGGCCGCCGCCAGCCGCTCCTCGTACAGCTTGTAGGCCTTGCCGACCACGTCGTCGAAGTAGTCGTCCGAGTTGAACGACGCCGCCGAGATCCCCGAGTTCTTGGCGCGATCGATCGCCGACAGCACCTGGCGCACGGGGAACATCCGCTCGGGGACCTTGAGATCGGTCAGCACGCGGCCAAGCAGGCGCTTTTGATCGTCGTCGTCGTAGATGACGAAGTCCTTGCGCAGGCCGACCACCGCGCCCCACTGGCGCAGGATGCGCGCCGAGATGGCGTGGAACGTCCCCACCCACAGCCCGCGGCTGCCGACCTTCATCCGCTCCCACAGCAGCTTGTCGACGCGCTCGCGCAGCTCGCCCGCCGCCTTGTTGGTGAAGGTGACCGCGATGATGCGCCGCGGGTCGGCGCCCGTCGCTACCAGCCGCGCCAGCCGGTAGGTGATGACGCGCGTCTTGCCCGACCCCGCGCCGGCGACCACCACCAGCGGCCCCGGCCGGTGCAGCACCGCCTCCAGCTGGGCGGGGTTCAGCTCGCGCGCCAGCACCTCGGCCGAGAACGGCTCGGGGCGCGGCGCGCGCTCGGTCTCGACGGCGGCTTCCGCTTCCATCCGGGCGCTACTCTGTCACACGCGGACGCGACCTCGGCTGGCAAAGTTCATGCACGAGGTCCTCGTCGGACCATGCGCTCGCCCCCCGAACCGCGACATCCCTGTCTCGCCTCTGGTCTGGTCGCCGTGGTGCTGGCCGGACTGACGGGCTGCTCCACGACACACGATCTGGGACGCGTCGGCGACCCTGGCACCATGGCCCAGATCGAAACGCTGGCGTCCGAGCGGGGGACCACCGTGGCGGTGACGCCGCTGTCCGCCCGGCGCGGGCCACAACCGAGGTACGAGGTCACCGGCGCGGCCGCCAGCGGGTTGATGGTCTCCGTCGGTGGCGCGCCGCCCAAGCTGTTCGGGTACGACCGCGTCGAGTCGCTGAGCCGCCGCGACCGCCTGCACGGCGCACGCAACGGCGCGGTGATAGGCGGCCTCTCGTCCTTTGCCCTGGGGTTCGTGCTGGGGAGCGCCATCAGGGCGGTCCCCGCCTGTTGCGAGACGGCCCCCAGCCCGGCCAAGGTCGGGCTGGAGGTGGGCGGGGTGTTCGCCCTCGTCGGCGTGGCGATGGGCGCCGGCCTGGGCGCCCTGGCGGGCTACCACGACCGGTACGTGCTGGCGCCGACCGAGACGGCTAGCGCGCGGTGATCTGACGCTCGGCGAGCAACGCGGCGATCTTGGCGATCACCTCGGTGTCGGGCTCGGTGCCGGCCACGCGCAGGTCGCAGGCCTGCGTGCTGGCGCCGCTCGGATCGACGTCGATCACCAACATGGGAGCGTCGGGGATCAACGCCTGCACCGCCGTCGCGTCGGCGAGGCCGATGGTGTTCGTCGTGGAGATGACGATCAGCCCCGAATTTAGGAGGAGGTGCGCCACCTCGCCGAACCGGCGAACGAGCTCGGACTGCGCGGCGTCGACCCACAGGTCGTTGTCCACGCCGAGGAGCACGTTCTGCCCGTCGAGCATGTAGGCGTTGCGACCGGCGTCGAACAGCGACTTCTCCAGCGCGCGGGCGTAGCGGTGCTTGCCGGTGCCGGCCTTGCCGACGAACATCACCAGCGCGGCGCGGTGGCCGTGGCGGGCGGCGCGGTCAGCGGCGCTGACGCCGCCGGGGACCCAGTTGAAGTCGCGCGTGCGGGCCTCGGCGCGCAGGTCCTTGAGCTCGTCGGAGACGGCGGCGGTGATGATCCCGCCCCCGGCCACGTCGTAGCCGTCGACGATGACGAAGCGCCCGGTCGCCTCGCAGTCGGCGGTCAGGTCGAAGGCCACCGGCTGGCGCAGCTCGAGGATCACGTCGGCCACGTCGTGGCGTCCGACCTCGTTCTTCTCCAGGCGATGATCGAGCTCGCTGGCGTCGATCACCTTGTTGATCTTCTCCAGCCGCACGGGCAGCGCGGCCGTGCCGAGCTTGATCTTGTAATCGCGGCCGCCGACCAGCGGCTTCTTCCCCAGCCAGATGAGGTTCGTCCGGATGCGGGTCGAGACCTGCGGGGGCTTCTCGACGTGGCTCATCACCTCGCCGCGGGTCACGTAGATCTCCTCGCTGAGCGAGAAGCCCGTCGACCAGCCGGCCTCGATCGAGGTGCGCGGCGCGGTGTTGAACCCTTCGATGCTCTTGATGGTCGAAATCTTGTTGGAGGGCGAGAAGACCACCTTGTCGCCGACCGAGACCTTCCCGGCCTCGATGCGGCCGGCGAAGATGCGCCGGTCGTCGGCGTGCTCGGTGAACTTGTAGACCGCCTGCAGCGGCATCCGCAGCGGCTGGTCGATCTTGGGCGGCGCCTTGGGGAGCGTATCGAGCAGCTCGAGCAGCGTCGGCCCGTCGTACCAGGGGGTCTCCTTGCCGCGCGTCGCCAGGTTCACCCCGGCCACCGCGGCCACCGGCACGAACTGCCGCGGGCTCACGGCGCCGATCCCCTCGAGGAACGCCCGGTACTCGGACTCGATCTTCTTGAAGTGGGCCTGGTCGTACTTGACCAGGTCCATCTTGTTCACGCACACGACCACCTGGCGGATGCCGAGCATCGACAGGATGTAGCCGTGGCGGCGGCTGTTCTCGCGCACCCCCTCCTTGGCGTCGATGACCAGCACGGCGGCCTCGGCGCGCGCGGCGCCCGAGATCATGTTCTTGAGGAACTCGATGTGGCCGGGGGCGTCGATGATGATGTAGTCGCGCTTCTGGCTCTTGAAGAAGCAGCGCGCGGTGTCGATCGTGATCCCCTGGTCCTGCTCGTCGGAGAGCGCGTCGAGCAGGAAGGCGTACTCGAACGGCTTGCCGGTCCGCTCGCACTCGCGGCGCACCGACTCGAGCTTCCCTTGCGGCAGGGCGCCGGTGTCGGCCAGCAGGCGGCCGACCACCGTGCTCTTGCCATGGTCGACGTGTCCGACGATGACGACGTTGAAGGTGTCTCGCTGCGGTTGTTCGGGGGACATGGGGGTCGAAGGGCGCTCCGTCACAGGCGTGCTTTTCACATGTACCCCTTGCGCCGGAGCTCCTCGAGCCCGTGCTTGCCGTCCTGCAGGCGTCCGGACCGCTCGGCGATGTTCTTCAGCGCGCCGCTCTTGAGCTCGTCGATGATGTCGTCGACGTTCTTCGAGGTGCTCTTGATCGGCTTCTGACAGGGCCCGCAGCCGAGGCTGCGGTAGCGCGTCCCGTCTCCCTGGTCGTAGTAGAGCGACACGGTCGGGATGTTCTCGCGCTTGATGTACTCCCAGATGTTCAGCTCGGTCCAGTCGAGCAGCGGGTGGATGCGCACGTGCGTCCCCGGCGCGAAGTCGGTCTTGAACTGGTTCCAGAACTCGGGCGGCTGATCGCCGACATCCCAGTCGTCGTTCTTGTCGCGGGGCGAGAAGTAGCGCTCCTTCGAGCGGCTCCCCTCTTCGTCGGCGCGCGCCCCGACGATGACGCCGGTGTACGGCGCGCGGTCGGGATCGACCTCGTACTTGCCGGTCTTGAGGTTCATCCGCATCCGCTCGCCTGTGCCGTGCAGCGTGGCGGCCAGCGCGCCGCTCTTCAGCTTGCCGCAGCACTCGGTCCGCGCGCTGGCCTGCTCCTCGGCGGTCATGCCCGGGTTCTTGGCCAGCTTGATCGGGAAGGTGTCCCCGGCGGCCAGCGCGGCCTTGTTCTGGCCGACCACCATCTGCAGCTTGTACTCCAGCGCCAGGCGATCGCGGTAGGCGATCATCTCCGGCAGCTTGTAGCTGGTGTCGATGTGCACCAGCGGGAACGGGATGTGGCCGAAGAACGCCTTGCGCGCCAGCCACAGCAGGACCGTCGAGTCCTTCCCGATCGACCACAACATGCAGAGCCGCTCGAAGTGACGAAATGCTTCCCGGAAGATGTAAACGCTTTGCTGTTCGAGCTGCTCGAGGTGATCCATGAACTCCCTATCCTGACACAGTGACGGCAGAGATGCGTATCGGCTCAGAACCTAATGGGTTGAGCGCGTGAATCCCTTTTACCCGAAGCTCTAATTCGGCGCCGCGAGGAGCTCGCGCTCGGCCTCGCGCAGCGTCTGCTTCCAGTCGGGATCTCCGGGAACCGCCGCCACCGCGCGACGGTAGAGCTTCACGGCGTCGCCGATCCGTCCCAGCCGGCGCAGGTGATCGCCGTAGTCGACCAGCGTCTGGTGGCACCCCTCGCGGTCGTGGGCCAGCGCCGCCGCGAACAGCTCGGAGGCGCGCGAGTTGTTCCCCGCGTACCCGTGCTCGAGCGCCGCCTGGTGCAGCGCCCAGTGGTCATCGGGCTCGAACGCCAGCGCCAGGTCGTAGGCCTCGGCCGCGTCGGTGTGGCGCTCCATCTCGGCGTAGATGTCGCCCCGGATGGCGGCGATGAAGAACGGATCGCCGCCGCGGCTCCCCGCCTCGCCGATCGCCTCCAGCGCCTCCAGCGTGCGCCCCTGCTCGAGCAGCACCTGCGCCAGCTTGGCGTAGCCGAGCCCGTAGGTGGCGTCCATGGCCACCACCCGGCGGAACGCCGCCTCGCTCTCCTTGAGCCGCCCGCCCTCGAGCTCCGCGTCGCCGAGCTCGCGCCAGCCGTCGACGAGCGCCGGGTTCAGCTCGATGGCGCGCCGGGCGACCGCCGCCGCGTCGGGCGCGCGCACGGCGTTGAGCGCCTCGGCCAGGAAGGCCTGCGCGGCGCCCAGGTCGACCAGCGCCGGCGTGGCGGCGATGGCCCGCGCCTCGCGCGCCGCCGCGTCCGCGCGCCCCGCCTCCAGCTCCTCGCGCGCCGCCTGCAGCCGCGACAACCCCTCGCGCAGCGCGGGCGTGGGCGCCGCCAGCTTGGGCAGGTCGCGATCCTGGGGATCGAGCGCGCCCACGATGCGCACGGCCAGGGTCCCGACGTTCGAGACCGGCCCCGCGAACGAGGCCTTGCCGTCGGCGTCCGTCCCGTTCGGCTCGGCCAGAGCCGCCAGCGCCTCGCCGCGCCAGAAGGCGGCCGTGGCGACGGTCGCCTCGCCCAGGATCGTGCGCGCCGCGGCCACCGCCGCCGCGTCGCTCCGGTCGGCGGCCAGCACCGAGACCAGCGCCGCCGCGTCGAGGCGCGCGTCGTCGTCGCGCGCGCCGACCGGCTCGAGCGCGATCGCGTCGCTGAACGCGCGCAGCGCCCCATCCTCGTCGCCCGCGCGCACCGCGCGCATCCCGATCGCCAGCATCAGCGCCGGGGTCGGCGGGGTCGCCGCCCGCAGCGCCGCCGCGAGCGTAGCGTCGATCTCGCCGGCCCGCCCTTCCGGCTCGAGCAGCTCGGCGAAGTCGAGCCAGTGATCGGCCAGCCCGGGATCCCGGTGGCAGCGCGCCTCGCAGAGCGCGATCGCCGACTCGCTCGAGATGCCGGCCGACGCCAGCTCGGCCGACAGCACGTGCAGGAAGCGCAGGCACGAGGTGCCCACCCGGTCGACCCCCTGCTCGGTCACCTCGACGACCGGCCACTCACCGTCGCCGTTCGCCTCCTCGGCGTCGAGCGCGTACCGACGCGCGCCGCGGTCGATCAGCGGCCACAGGCCCGCCGGCCAGGCCGAGATGCCCGGCGTACGCTTGGCTCCCGTCACCCGGGCCAGTGACTCGTCCATGGTGAGCAGCCGCGTCTCGGGCCCGAGCAGGCCGCCGTCGTGGGCCGCCAGAAACGCCGCCAGCCCTGGAGGCGGCGGGACGCCCATGACGGTCTGGAACCGGCTCAGCGCCTCTGCCGGCGCGCCCCGGTAGAGGACCGCGTCCGGCAGCACCGAGACCGCCCGCTCGATTTCGCCGATCAGCGTCCGTGCGGGCTCCTTCATGGGGACGGTTTAGACCGCCGCTTTCGGACAATCAAGCCCGGCCGAGTCCATCAGACCGACCCGCCGCGTCGCCCACCAGCGCCGCCAAATCCCTACCGATCGGATCGACCACACCAAATTTCAGCGCGCCACTCGCCTCCGACGAGGCACGGATTGCCAACCGGCCGGCGTGTGCGACGAACGCGTAGGCTGTCGTCCGCGACAGCCGCGGATTGCCCAGGGCCGGTCGTCCGCGACAGGCCCGTATTGTTTGTAGCGTATCATCCAAAAAAAGCTCGCCCAAATCGGACGCGCCGTGCGAAACTTGAGACGCTTTCCGCTGCGACCTCCATGGGCAGAATCCTTCTTTGCGACGACGAAGAGTCCCTGTGCCGGAGCCTCGGGCGCATTCTGCGGGCCGCGGGTCATGAAGTTGTCGCCCAGAATGGCGAGACCGGCCTCGCCACCCTGCGCAAAGAGCGCTTCGATCTGATCCTCACCGACATCCGCATGCCGGACGTCAGCGGGTTCGACATCCTGGCCGCCGCGCGCCTGCACGCCCCGGGGACGCCGGTCATCGCGATGAGCGGCAGCGCCGAGATCCCCGACGCCGTGCGCGCCATGCACGCCGGCGCGCGCGACTTCCTCATCAAGCCGTTCGAGACGCGCACGCTCGAGGAGGCGGTGGCGGCGCTGCTCAAGCCCGCGCCCCCCGAGCCCGAGCCCGACGCGCTGGCCTGGCGGGACAAGCACGCGCCCTGGCTGCTGGGGAGCGACCCCTCGATGCTGCCCGCGCTGGGCCTCATCGCGCAGGTGGCCGACACCGGCTGCACCGTGCTCATCACGGGCGCCTCGGGGACCGGCAAGGAGCTGGTGGCGCGCTCGCTCCACTCGGGCTCGCCGCGCAAGAACAAGCCGTTCGTGCCGGTGAACTGCGCAGCCATCCCGGCCAACCTCGTCGAGTCCGAGCTGTTCGGCCACGCCAAGGGATCGTTCACCGGCGCCTCGAGCAACCGAATCGGCCGCTTCGCGCAGGCCGACGGCGGGACGATCTTCCTCGACGAGATCGGCGAGATGGAGACGGGCGTGCAGGCCAAGCTGCTGCGCCTCATTCAGGACGGCGAGCTCTACCCGGTCGGCGAGGAGACGCCCACGCGGATCGACGTCCGCATCCTGGCCGCGACCAACCGCGATCTGGAGCGCGAGGTCGCCGCCGGGAGGTTCCGCGCCGATCTCTACTGGCGCCTCAACGTCATCCCCGTCGAGCTGCCGAGCCTGCGCGAGCGTCCGGGCGATATCGCGCGGCTGGCCGAGCACTTCCTGCGCCGCTCGAACGAGCGCAACAAGCGCAGCGTCTCCGGGTTCGAGCCGCGCGCCATGAACGCGCTCGAGACGTACGACTGGCCGGGCAACATCCGCGAGCTCGAGAACCTCGTCGAGCGGCTGGTGATCGTGAAGGGCAAGGGGACCATCGCCCTCGCTGACCTGCCGCAGGCCGTGCGCACCCCCCGCGCGATGACGCCCAGCAAAGGGAACCCGCTGCCCGGCCTGCCCCAGGACGGCACCGACCTGCGCGCCATGCTGGAAGCCGTCGAGGATCGCATGATCGGCGAGGCGCTCGAGCGCACCGGCGGCAACAAGAACCGCGCCGCCGAGCTCTTGGGCCTCAACCGCACCACGCTGGTCGAGAAGCTGCGGCGCAAGCGCGTCGCCTGACCGCCGGCCGGTCGCTCGATATAAGCTGGCGCCGTGATCGTCCAGCTGTACGGGACCAAGAAGTGCGCCGAGACGCGCAAGGCGGAGCGCTGGTTCAAGGAGCGCCGGGTCACCCTGCACGTCGTCGACCTCGGGCAGAAGGGGATGTCCCCCGGCGAGCTGCGCAACGTGGCCGCGCGCGTGGGCGGGATCGAAGCGCTCATCGACCGCGAGGGGAAGCGCTACCTCGATCGCGGGCTCAAGCACGCGGCGCCGACCGGCCCGCGCGTCGAGCAGGCGCTGGTGGACGACCCGCTGCTGCTGAAGACGCCGATCGCGCGCAGCGAGGGGCGCGCCACCGTCGGGTACGCGCCCGAGGTCTGGCAGAGCTGGCTCGACGCAACCCGATCGTGACCGAGAGTTAACTTCCCCTCGACACGGCATCCGCTAGTGTCGAGCCAGAAAAAACGCAGCACCCGGTGAGGCCGTCTGGGGAGAGCAAGTTGGTCGTGGAAGGCGAGGCTTTGCTCGGTGCGCGTTATCCAAACCAGCGTGGGCGACCGGACCGTCGCGGGGACAAAGTCCGCCGTTCTCGCGTACGGGATCTGCCGTCGCGAGAGGCCTCCGGGTCGAGGGGTCCGGCGCCCGCGCTTCACTTCAGCGTTTGCGGCCACCGTCCGATGATCGGGGGCGGTGGCAGCCCAACTCTTGCGGATGGCAGCGGCGGGCGTGGCGCTCGCGGCCGCGCTGATCGTGCTGCCCAACCTGTGGGTGGCGCGCGCCGGAGGTAGGCACGCCTACGCCGCGCCGGCCGCGGCCCCCGCGCGGAGCGTCGCCATCGTCCCGGGCGCGGCGGTTCGGCGCGGTCAGCCGCTCGCCAGCCTGACCGCGCGGCTGGAGACGGCGCTGGCCCTCTACCGCGGCGGACAGGTGCACCGGATCCTGATCTCGGGCAACGATCGCGCGGACGCGCCCGAGGTCCCGGTGATGCAGCGCTGGCTGCTGGCGCACGACGTCCCCGCGGCCGACATCGTCTTGGATGGGCGCGGCTCGCGGACGCGGAACACGATGCTGGACGCGGCCGGGCTGGGGGTGACGGACGCGATCGTCTGCACGCAGGCGCTGTACGTCGACCGGGCGGTGTTCCTCGCACGTCAGGCGGGGATCGACGCGGTCGGGATCGGCGTCCCCTCGTCCGTCTCGCGCTCCTGGCGGAACGTGGGCACCGAAGGTCTGAAGACCACCCTCGCCTTCTTCGAGTCGTACCTGCGCGAGGGGCCGGCGACCGAGACCCGCCGCGTCGCGGTCGCCGTACGCTAACCGGGATCGCGCCCCAGGCGCCGCGCGAGGCCCCGGCGGACCAGCCGCGCCAGTCCCCGCACGCGCAGCCGGAGATCGTCGGGCGTCTGGGTGGCCAGCGCCAGCCCCAGCAACCCGGCGGCGCTCTCGAGCCGCCGGGGCGCGCGGCGATCCCGACGCCGTTGCCAGGCGATCGCCGCGGGAACGAGGCGGCGCCCCGGGCCCGGGAGCAGCCGCGCGAACGCGGCGAAGGCGGGCGAGCCGCGCTCCTCGGCCATCCAGGCCGACACCAGGCGGAGCGCGGTCGTGAAGCGCGCCGCGCGCGCCCGCGCCGCCAGCTCGTCCCAGCGGGGGCGGAGACGCTCGAGCAGCCGAGCGAGATCGGCCGGCTGGTGCGCGTTGGCGTAGGTGAACGACTTCTTGGTGACGTTGGCGACCAGCAGCAGGAGGTGATCGATGTCGTCGATCCGCCGAACCTCGAACGGGAACGTCCGCCCGTCGAGGGTGCCGCGCGCCAGCACGTCGGCGATCGTCAGCCGCGAGAGATCGCGCCGGCCAAACTCGGCGTGGACCTCGACAGTGAGGCGATCGACGGTGAACTCCAGCTCGCCCATCTCGCGCGAGCAGACCTGCACCGGCCAGCCGCGCGCTGCCACCGCGTCCTCCAGGCGCGGGAGATCGTCTCGCGCGGCGAGCAGATCCAGGTCCCGATAGGGGCGGTCGGCGACGTCGTCGTACAGCCAGCGCGCCAGCACCACCCCCTTGACCGGGGCCGGGGCAGCGCCGGCCGCTCGCGCCGCCTCCAGCACCTTCTCGAGCACGCTGACCGCCACCGTGTCGAACAGCAGACGCCGGATGCGCCCGTCGTCACCGCCCGCCATCACCCCAGCGCCTGGCGATAGACGTCGCGGTAGCCGCGCACCATCTGCTCGAGCGAGAAGCGGCGCGCCACCCGCTCGCGCGCGGCGGCGCCCATCGACGCCCGCAGCGCTCCGTCCGCGAGCAGCCGGTTGAGCGCCGTGGCCAGCGCCGCCGGATCGCCAGGCGGGACCTGGATCCCGGTCCGCCCGTCCTCGTTGACCAGCTCGACCCCCGACGGGAGCCGGGTGGTGACCAGCGGCTTGCCGAACAGCATCCCCTCGAGCTGCGTCATCCCGAACCCCTCCGACCGCGACACCGAGGGGAGCACCAGCAGCTCGCAGGCCTCGAGGTTGGCGTTGAGCTCCGGCTGCGCCACCCGCCCCGCCAGCACCACCCGCTCGCCGAGCCCGCGCGCCGCGATCCCTTTCTCCGTCTCGCGGCGCAGCGGCCCGTCGCCGACGATCACCAGCCGCGCCTCGACCTGGCGCATGCTGTCGAGCAGCTGCGGCAACCCCTTGTAGTAGACGAGGCGCCCGACGAAGAGGACGAACCGCCCGTGACGCGCGCGCAGCTCCGCTGCCCGAGCGCGGGAGGCCTCGGTCAGCCGGTAACGCGCGCGCGAGATCCCGAACGGCACCACCACGCACTTGTCGGCGAAGTCCGGCAGCACCTCCGAGTACTTGATGTGGTTCTCGGTCGGCACCACGATGCGCCGGGAGCGCCGGAGGACCGCCCGCCGCACCGGCGCGTAGAACGGCTTCAGCACCTTCTGCCGGATCACGTCCGCGTGGTAGGTGACGACCAGCGGAACGGTGGCGGGCAACGACGCCGCCGCGGCCTCGGCCAGCGGGTTCGGCATGTGCAAGTGCACGAGATCGTGGACGCGGGAGAGGCGGCGCAGCGTGGCCGGCAAGAACGGCGTGAGCGGCTGCGACAGCAGCTTCCCGAGCGACGGCGACCGCAGCACGCGGACGCCGGTCATGATCTCGCCGGCCCCGCGCCGCCCGGTCGCCGCGCAGAGGACCCTCACCTGGTCCCCCGCCGCCAGCAGCCCCTCGGCAAGGTCCAGCACCGTCTCCATCCCGCCGACGACCGGGGCGTAGTAGGAAGCGACCTGGAGGATCTTCAAGGAACGCCGGATGATAGCTCAGACCCGCAGCCTGGTGGCATGGGAGCGGGAGTTGGCATAGGCTCAGGAATTCCAACTTAGGCGGGAGGTTCCGATGCGTCCCTCGTGGCTTCGTCGATCGTGCGGGGTGTCCCTTCTGTTGCTGGTCGCCGCCGGGTGCGGTGGGGGCGACAACAACCACGTCGACGGCGGCGCGGGCAAGGGGGGCAACGGTGGCAAGGGCGGCGCGACGGGCGGCGCGGCCGGCCAGGCCGCGAACGGCGGCGCAGGCGGCGTGGGCGGCGTGGGCGCTGTCGGCGGCACGGGCGCTGTCGGCGGCGCAGCGGGTGCCGGGACCGGCGGCGTCGGGGGCAACGGCGTGAAGGACGCCGGGATCGACCTGAACGTCCCTCCGCCGGCGATGATGACGGCGACGGTGAAGAACCGCCGGCAGACTCTGTTCGCGCTCGAGTGGACCGCGCCATCGGTCAACGGCCAGCCGGCGACCGGCTACGAGCTGCGCTATGCCAAGGTCCCGATCACCGCGACCAACTTCGACGACACGACCGTGACGACGGCGATCCCGAACACGATCACGCCCAAGGCGCCGGGGATGACCGACGGCACCGACGTACAGCTCTACATCGAGAACGCCTACTACTTCGCCGTCGAGGGGAAGGACGGCGCGGGGAATCGCAGCGCGGTCGACGCAACGACGACCGCCATCGCAGCCCACTTCAACGTGACGACGTTGAGCGGAACGTCCGGCTCCTCGACCGAGGGCGCCGGCTACGCGCTGGACGGCTCGGGTGACGCCAACGGCGACGGCAAGTCGGACGTGCTGATGGGCTCGTACAACGGGATGATGGCGTACCTGTTCCTGGGCGGCACGGACTTCGCGCCCACCGCGCCCTCCGTAGTCTTCAGCAGCACCAGCACCGGTTTCGGTCGCGGCGTCGCCTTCATCGGCGATATCGACCACGACGGCCGCGAGGACCTGGCGATTGCCAATCGAAATAGCGGCGTCGTCTACGTCTACAGGGGGCGCGCGACCTGGCCCCTGACCCTCACCGACGCCCAGGCGGATTTCCTGATCACCGCCGACAGCTCGTACACCGGTTCGGCGTTCGGGTCGGCAATGACCCGCCTCGGAGACTTCAACGGCGACGGGGTCGACGACTTCGCGATCGGCGCACCGAACTTCAACTCCACCACCTTGGCCGGCCGCGTGACGATCATTCTCGGATCGGCGACCGTCGCCAACGTCACGCTCCCCAGCGCCACTCGCGCGATCATCATCGACGGCGATGCGACCCTCAGCTTCGGGACCTTTGGCACCAGCGTGGAGGCGATCTTCCCGTTCTACGACACGAAGAGCACCCTGATCGCGTCGGCGCCCGGAATCGTGGGGGCCCCCTCGGGCACCAATGGCTCCATCTACGCTTTCCGCGGCCAGGCCGGTACCGCTGGGGCGATCGCCATCGCCTCTGCCGACGCGGTTACCAAGGGTGCGACCGCGGGGATGCGGGTGGGAACGGTTCTGGCCAACCTGGGACCGATCGGAGGCACGCTGGCCATGGTCGCCTCGGGGAACCCGAACGACAGCACCGCCCCCGTCGCAGCCGGATCTGCCTTTCTTTTTTCGGGCGACACCACCGTCGGCCCCTTCTCGACCAGCAAGGTTCTGTACTTCACCGGAACCAGCCTGATGGGCGCTCAGGTCATCGGCGGCGGCATCTCGGGTCGAGCCACCGCGGTCTCCATCCTCGGTAACGCCACCCCAGATCTGGTCGTCGTTCCTCGCAACGGCGCGATGCTGGCCGTACTCGATGGAGCGAAGATCCCGGCGCTGACGAGCCCGTTCGACCTGGCCAAGGCCGACGTGGTGATGGCCCTACCGACCTCGTTCGCCGCGCCCACGATCGGCACCCAATCAATCGTCCCGGACGTCGATGGGGATGGGTTCGCGGACTTCGCGATCTCTGACGGAGCGAGCACGATTGCGGGAGAGGTGCTGGTCTACTGGTGAGACCAGCGCCCGCCCGTTCAGTCGTGGAAGAGGCAGGCGAGCGCGGGGAGATCCCGCAGCTTGGACACCGTGGCGGCGGCTCGGGCGTCGAGGTCTGACGTCGATCCGCCGCCGAAGACGACGGCGCACGCGCGTTCGAGCTCGTCGTCAAGCTCCGGCAACCCCAGGAGGTTCGGGTGCCAGGGCGCACCCTCGACCTGAACCTTGGCCTTGAGCGCCGACAGGTGGCGGAGCCAGGCCGCCACCTGTGCGGCCGGCTCTCGATCGGGTCGCCGCTGTCGCGCGAGGGTCAACACGTCGCGACGCCGGGGCGCATTGAGGAGCGCGCCGAGGAAGAACCGCAGCTCGTTGTCGGTCACCAGACCCCTCCGGCCGACGAGGAACAGCTCGCGCCGGTGATCCTTCACCGCAGCGCGAAATCTCTCGGCGACGGCCTGGTCGGATACCCGTTCGATCAGCCGGTCGACGATTCCGTGACTCGCGCACTCGCGGATCAGTCGATAGGCGGTATGCAGATCGGATCTCGCGATCAGATCGCCCACCAGGCGCTCGAACGAGGGGTGATGGACCGCGCGGAGCATCGAGGCGACCTGGACCTTGCGATCGGAGGTTTCGTCGGAGAAGAAGGGGTTTCGCGCGATCCCGGCCCGCGCGTAGTTGAACTGCGGTCCCGCGCCCGGCTCGGACAGCGTTCGGACGACGATCGACACGGACGGCCGATCCAGGTGAAAGACCGAGTGAATCAGCCTGGCGCCGCTCCAGATGGGCCTCACGTCTCCCGGTCGAAGGACGCCGCTCGAGGAGACCTGCAACGTCCCCAGGGCAAAGTGGCCATCGAAGGTCCGCTCGACGTCGAAGGAGAAGAGCATCTCGATGCTCGATCCCGCCAGCAGCTGAAACGCCCCGGAAAATCCGTGCTGATGGATGGACGTGGTCCCGTCGATCCAGAACAGCGCATCGACGTAGAAGCGGGGAGCGCGAAACAGCGTGAGGGGCGGCTGGCCGAACCTGGCGCCCGGATCGGCCTGGGGCGGCAACGCGCCCGCCTCGAGCGCCCAGGTCGCGAGCTCGTCCGGCGAGAGGTGCGTTGGAAGGTTCGCCTCGGCCAGCGCTCGCTCGGCGAGCTCGCAGAACCCGGACGGCGCGTAGTCCAGCGCCCGCCAGCGGCTCTCGAGCTCCTGGCCGAGGTGATCGACGCAAGCGATTCCCACGGGCGGAATCTACTACGGATGGATCACCCTGGCCCCGGTTGGGCCGGCGTGTAAGATCCGGGCGTGTTTGGCATGTCCGACGTGGTCCGACGCCGCGCCGAGGTCACGGTCCGAAACACCTCGAACGGGGCCCTGCTGATCGATCTGGCCACCGGGAAGTGCTGGCAGCTGAACCGGATCGGGGCGGATTTCATCGAGGCGATCGAGACCGACAGGTCTCTCCAGGCAGTCTGCGACGCGCTCCGCGACCGCTACGACGTACCGCCCGAGGTGCTGGAACGCGACCTCTGCCGTCTATCGCAAGAGCTGTCCGACGCCGGATTGATCGAGCGTACCCGCGGATGACGACCAAGGACGGGGGTGGGGGGTTTCGCGAGCGCTACGCCGTCCACCGCCTGCGCGACGGCGGCCTGATCGTCGACCTGGTCACCGGGACCTACTCGCGGTTGAACGCGAGCGCCGCCGAGATCTGCGCCGTCCTCCTCGAAGCGCCCGACGCCGCCGCCTCGGTACTTCGCGTCGCGCAGCTGTTCGCGTGCAGCGATGACGTCGCGCGGAGCGCGATCGCCGACGTCCTGGCAGGCCTCGCCCGTCGGGGTCCTCGGCGAGAACCCCTCGGATCCTATCGTTACCTCCGCGATCCGACGGGTGGCTACCTACTCACCAGCAGCGGACGACCGCGAATCGCGATCGACGCGGACGGCGCCCACGTTCGCCTGGCAGCGCCCGATGATGACTCGACCAGCCTCGAGCAGATCTTTGCCTACCTGCGCGCGGTGGCTCCCAAGGCACTTTTTCTCCAGTCGACGCTGGTCATGCACGGCGCCGCCAACCGAACCCGACAGGGCGTCCGGGTGATCTCCGGCGTGAGCGGGGCAGGGAAGACGACGACCGCGAGGGCTTTCGCCGCCTCGGGCGCCGAGCTGTTCGCCGAGGACATGCTGGTCGTCGCATCGCTTTCGCCAGCGTCCATCTTCAGCACCGGCGAGAAGACGATCGACGATTGGGCTGAGCAGTCCGCCGCCACACTGATCCGCGATCGACGCCGGCAGATCGCGACCTCCATGCTCGGCCCCACGAACCGCGGCGCTCCGACGCCGATCGAGGAGATCTGGTTCATCGACGGTGGGCGCCGCCTTCGAGAGGCGCCCGTGCTCTCGCCCCGGAAGCTGGGGGAGACAGATGGGGCGCTGGCGATCATGACCAGCCTCTTCCTCGGAGGAGCGTCGAACGACGCCTGGAGAGAGTTCCTGACCATCGCCGGAGCGCTCGCCTCGTCGGTGCCTGTCTTCGAGACACTGATGCCGGACGGGATCGACCGGCTCGAAGCAGCAGCCAGGCGCTATACGGAAAGCTCGGCGTCGTAACGAACGGTCGGCGTCTCGTAGGGACCCAGCCAGGCGTGGCCCGACCTGGCTCCGCCGCCAGAACGAAGGCCCAGGGTGAGCGGGGTCTCGGCGATGACCGGATCGACCGCAGTGGCGAGCAGCGCCCGGCGGTAACAATTTCCGCCGCCCGGGAAGCAGGCGTCGACGATCCTGATCAACTTCAACAGGCGGGAGCGCTCGCGCGCGGACCGAACAGGTCCCTGCCTCCCGCGCTCGCGCAGGCGACGCAGCAGCGGCGCCGGTCCCACGCGGCGCCGATCCCGCTCGACGACCAGGGCCGCTCCCAGGACCGCTCCTATGTCGCGCAGAAGCGATACCATCGGAACGACGCTAGCAGTTCGGAGCTTGGGGGACGCACGCGGCCGGAAACGGATCCGGCCCGGGGTCGATGCAGCCGCTGTCGCACCCCTGCGAGCCGCTGCCCGCGAGGAGGTCGTGGAGATCCCCAACCGGAGACAACACGGGGGGCTCATAAGGAATCGAGCCGCTCACGCCCACTTTCACGTCCTTTAAGGTCGTCATTGGTCTCCGCTCCCTAGGCCGAGGTACGATACCCCAAAATCGCCCGAAGCCAAGTCTCCACTGAACCGATAGCCCAGATTGCGTGGACGCTTGCATAGCTCGGGTGCGGGTCTGCCTCGAACGCCCGAAGGAGCTGCATGGCCGCTTTTTGATTCACGAAACGGCCCGCCAGGAAGGTCTTCCCGGACACGAGCTCCGAGATGATCGCCAGGCTCCTTCTGACGCGGTTTGCCATCGCCGAGGTGAAGTCCGCCTTGGACTGTCGAAGGTAGATCGCGGGCGGAAGAAGGGAACGGAGCGCCTCCCGATGCAGGCGCGCGAGCCACCGGGGGGCGGGCCAATGTTCCACCGGGACGGCCAGGACGAACCCGACCAGGTCCCAGTCGAGGAATGGGAACGTCGCGTCGAGCCCGGCCGACGAGGCATGCCGCTGCTTCATGTCGATGACGGCCGCCTGATTCCCACCATCCAGGATCTGCCAGCGCAACCGCTGGCCCCAGGAGCGGAACGACCGCCGCTCGGGCGCTGCCTGGGCACGGGCGCCGGAAAGCAGCTGGGGGACCAGCCAGGGAGGGGGCGCCGGGGGCCGCAGCCGGCGGTGAATCCGCCGCAACCAGCCCGGCGATGCGGCGCCCGCCGCTCGTCGGGCGACGCCGCGGAGGCGGGCCAGCGGGTCTTCCGACGAGCTCAACTCGCGCCAGAGGGACCTCCAGAGCCGCGGTCGCGCCAGCTGATCGAGCTCGACGCCCATCGGCATCCCGACCTGATCGCCTCCAGTGCCGTCGAGGATGATCGTCGCGCCATGCGAGCGGGCGATCGGAACGTGCCCCTCCGTCCCCCCCGACCAGGGAAGTCGGCTTCCGGGCGCACCGAGGAACGGCTCGGTGAACTCCACCTGGTCGGCCGCCGTGCCGTCCCAGCGATAGACCGGAATTCGCAGGTGAGCGGCGACCGAATCGATGAACGTCGTCTCGTCGCAGTCGAGCCCGGCGTGCGTGGCGGAAGCGCCCAGTGCGCCTTTCGAACCGCGGGTGGCGCCAGCAAGCAACTGGTCGGCGACGCAGATGACGGAGGTGGAATCGACTCCCCCGCTGAGCGGGATGAGCCCCGATCCCTCGTCGGGGAGACGGCGCCGCACGGCCCTCGTGAATTGCTCACGGAACGCTTCGTGGCACTCCTCCGTGTTCGAAAACGACAGCGCGCTGGTGGGAAGCCGCCTGTAATCGGACGCTTCCGCTCCAGCGTCGGTCGCGATCAACCGGTGCCCCGGAGGCAGGCGGGCGATGTCGCGGAAGAAGCTCCGATCGCGCGCGCGGAAATCGCGGGTCAGGAATTCGACCACCGTCCGATCGTCGGGAACGGTCGCGGCGACGCCGGCGCCGAGAAGCTGTTCGACACTGCTGGCGATGGAGAGCAGCCCCGCCCTCGACACATGATGGAGCGGCCGGACGCCGAAGGGATCTCGCACGGCGAGCAGGCGGCGGCGGGCCGCATCCCAGATCGCGAGCGCGTAGTCTCCGCGAACCTGCTCCGCCAGAGCGTCTCCCCATCGCTCGTAGGCCCGGCCCAGCATCTCGATCGCCGGCGTCTCGGCATCGAGCCCGAGATCGCGCCGCAACGAGGCTGCGTCGTGCAGGCGTCCCTCGAACGCCATCAGCAGGTCGCCTCTGGCGACGCCGGCCAGGCAGGCCCCCGCTCCCGCCTTGACCGCCGCCGCCGCTGTCCCGTCGCGGGAGGAGACGACGGAGACGGAGGTCTCCTCACCCCCAAGGAGCCTCACCGCCGTCGCCGGGGCGCGACCGCGCCCCGTCCAGTCGACCGCCATCCCGAGCACGCGTGCGCCCGAGACGGCCCCGAGGCGGCCTAGAGGGTCAATGGAGGATCACCAGAAGATGACCGTCTTGCCGGCGTCGCTGCTCGCGCCGTCCGAGATGACGAAGTCGGCGAAGCCGTCGCCGTTGACGTCGGGAATGAGGGACCCGTCCGAGTTGTTCGGGACCCCCACCAGGGCCGTCGGAAGGCTGATCACGACGTCGGCGGCGGTGCTCAGATCCGCGGGGCTGACCAGAGATCCGAGCTTCGCGCCATCGAGAATCGCCAGCTTCGCGCCGTTGCGCGGCACCACGACGATGTCCGGCGTGCCGTCTCCGATGACCGAGAAGGTGGTCCGGCGGCCGGGAAGCCCGCCGCCGATGAGCGCGAACGGGCTCAACGTCGTGCCGCTGAAGTATAGAGTCTTCCCGGAGACGAACGGACCACTGGTGGTGTCGCCCGCGTACACATAGACCGACCCCGTCCCGCCCGGAACCGTCGTGTCGTTCGGGTTGCCCGAGAGCAGCGCCGGAGGCGCCGAGCCGATCGCACCGAGGTTCGACAGCACGGCACCCAGCCGCTGGCCGGAGACGCCGACGACGGAGGCGTCTGCCGACGAGAGCGCGATCGTGCCCCCGACCGCCGCCTGCCCGCGGAAGGCGTAGATCCTGCCTTGCGTCCCCGTGGGCGCGCCCGTGATTCCGGGCGCCGAGACTAGGAGCTCGCTCTGGCCAGTCGGCGAGTAGAACGGTCCGATCCCCATCACGCGCGCACCAAAGGTACCGAAGGTGACCGTCGGATCCCCGTCGATGATAATCGCCCGCGAGGTGTTGGGAAGGCTGAAGCTGGTGAACCCGCTCGCCCCCAGGATGACGACCACGCGTCCGATCAGGGTCGAGGTGTTGAAGTCCGGAGCCCCGATCGCGAAGTCGTCGATCCCGTCGCCGTTGAAATCGCCGAGCCGGGTCATCGAGCTGCCGAACAGCGAGCCCGCGTAGGTGGTATCGGTGGTGATCGTGAAGTCGGCGTCCGCGTCGGTCATCGTCAGAGGCCAGGTCGCGCGGCCTCGGTAGATGTAGAGGACGTTCGTCGACCGGTTGGCGATCGCGATGTCCTCGCGCCCGTCGTGGTCGATGTCGCCCATGAACGCGACGCCGCGGCCGAATCCCGCGGTGGTGCTCGAGAACGTGACCGAGGCCGCCGTCGGCGAGAAGCCGGAGCTCCCGAGGAACAGGTAGGCCCGGGAACCGTTGAACGAGCCGAACAGGACGTCCGAGAGACCGTCGCCGTCGGCGTCACCTGTCGCATCGAGCGTGAACCCCGCGCCCTCGGTCGTCGAACCCGTGGTCCCGGTCAGCGTCGTCGTGTTGAAGTGCGAGATGACCGGCGAGCTGGTCGCCACCAAGGCGCCCACGGTCCCCGCGACGTCGACCGCCTTCACGGCGAAGTAGTAGTTCGTCTCGATGTAGAGCGGGCTGATCCGGATGCCGTCGAGGCCGTTGGGGGCGGCCGGCTGGGTCGTCGACGGCCAGGGGAAGTCGGTCGTGACGGTCGTGTCGTCGAAGTTCGCCGCCGTGATCGGCACCTTCGCGTAGCGCACCTTGTAGCTGGCCACCCGGTTGCCGTTGCTGTCGGCCGGCGCGGTCCAGACCAGGCCCATGAGGACCTTGCGGCGGTTCTTCACGTCGTCGTTGGGGACCGACGCGCTCAGCATGGTCGGCGCTCCGGGCGTCCCGGTGTCGACCGTGACCGTCACGCTGCCGCTCCCGACGCCGGCGTCGGGGACGTTGTCCGTCGTGGCGACGATGGTCTGCTGGCCCTCGGGCACCGTGGGGCCCGCCGGCAGGGTCGCGTTGCCGTTGGCGTCGGTGGTCGCGGTGCCGAGAGTCGTCGTTCCGTCGGTGAAGGTGATGACGCTGCCGACCACGTTGGCGCCGCTCGCCTGCACGTTCACGGTCAGCGGCCCCTGCCAGCCGGCGGCGGCGCCGGTGTCGGGGATGCAGCCGTTGGTCCCGGTGCTCGGGCAGAGGACCGCGCCCGAGGTCGGCGTCGTGAAGGTCACCACCGGCGCGGCGCCGATCGTGACGATGCAGGGCGGCAGCGACGTGGCGTTGCCGGCCGGGTCGCTGACGGTGGTGACCAGGCTGTTCGAGCCCTCGGCGAAGCCGACGTTGCCGAAGGTGTAGACGCCCGCCAGCAGCGCGGGGGTGTCGTAGGTGGTGGTGACGCCGTTGTTGGTCACGTCGGCCACCAGGAGGCCGTCGTCGGCGGTGTAAGAGACGTCGTCGGTCACGGTGGTCGACGACTGGGTGAAGCTGCCGCAGAGGCCGGCCGGGCCCGAGAACGCCAGGGTCGGCGCGGTCACGTCGACCCACACGAGGTCGTCGGGATCGGTGGCGCCGACGTCGGCGACGTTGGCGGTCGAGGTGAGGGTCACGTGCAGCTGGGTCGCGGCGGTCAGCTTGCCGTTGGCGTCCTCGGTGCTGTCGGGCAGCGTGACGCCCGCGAACCGCGCCACTAGACCCAGGTTCGCCGGGCAGTTGTCGTTCACGCCCGCGGTGGCGGTGGTGGCCGTCGCCAGCTGGCTCAGCGTGGCGTCGCCCTGGTGCCCCACGTACAGCGTCGCGGTGCCGGCGGTGTCGGTGCAAGCGACGACGTCGGCCTGGGCGCCCGGCGTGGCCCCATCCTCATCCTTCACGCCGATCGGCGCGTTGGCGGCCAGGATGTTCTTCGTCTGATCGGTGAAGTTCGGCGCGCCCGAGGCCGGGGCGACGATCTGGATCGAGGGGAGATTCGAGGCGCAGGAGACGTTGCTGATGGCCTGGCTGGTCGGGTTGCCGGCCGCGTCGGTCAACGTGACGGTGAGGCCGAACGGCGCGCCGCCCGTGCAGGGGATGGCGACGCAGGTCGAGGTGTTGATCGCCAGGACCGGGACGCAGGTCGGCGTGGCGGCCGAACCGACCGTCACGCACAGGTTCTTCTGTCCGGCGCCGAGCGAGCCGGCCAGGCTGGCGGCGTCGCTCGAGTCGGTCTGGGCGCACACGCTGAAGGCGCCGTTGGACAGCTCGGTCGGCGGGAAGAAGTGACCGGCCGCCGGGCTGTTGACCGTCAGGTCGGGCGCCGTGGTGTCGACGGTGAAGATGCTCTTGGTCGACGTACCGGTGATGCCATTCTTGTTGAGGCAGGTGGCGATCACCTCGTACGTCCCATCGGGGGAGAGGGTGACGCCCATCGTGGCGCTGCCGCCGGAGACGTTCGCCGTTGGCGTGCCGACGACCACGGTCGGCGCGGAGGCGTTGTCCACCGACAGCGTCACCGGCTGCCCGTCCTCGGCGTTCGTGTTGACCACGAACGTCGCCTGATAGGTCGCGCCCGGCGAGCTCGAACGATCGCCGCCCTGTGCGGTCGCCACGCCGTTGAGATCGGGGTGCGTCGCGCTGATTACCGGTTTGCTGATCGAGCAGGTGGGCGGACTGTTCGGGCAGTTCACCGTCACGTTCTCGGTGACGCTGCAGGTCGCCGTGCTCGCGTACTGGATCGAGAGCTGCTGCGCGGTGCCGCCCGTCGCGAGCTGCGTGGCGAACGACGCCGTCCCGCCGCTGACCTGCGCCGTGGCGAGCAGGGAGCTTCCGTCGTAGAGCGACACGGACGTACCGTCCGGCGCGCTCGAGGTGATGGTGACGGTGTACTGGAACCCGTTGGCGCAGGTGTGGTCGCTGTCGTCGGTGACGGTCAACGTGGCGCCCGCGGCGGGGGCCGTGAAGGCCGTCGTGTAGCAAGGAGGCGGACCTGAACCACCGGCGCCACCCGTCCCGCCGCCGGCACCTCCGGTCGTCCCGCCGTTGCCGCCCGTCGCCCCGCCGACACCGCCCGTCGCGCCGCCGACCCCGCCGGTCGCCCCGCCGTTACCGCCCGTCGCGCCGCCGGCGCCGCCGGTCGCCCCGCCGTTGCCGCCCGTCCCCGCGTCGGTGGTGCCGCCCTCGCCGGCGTCGGTCGTGCCGCCCGTCCCGCCGCCCACGCCGCCCGTCGCGCCGCCGTTGCCGCCGTTGCCACCCGTGGCGCCGCCGCTACCGCCCGTCGCGCTGCTACCGCCGGTCCCCGTCGTCGCTGGCGTGTTGTCGCCACACCCGACGGTGAAGACCGCCATCGCGAACAGCGGAAGCGACAGTGAGAACGAAGCTAGACGGGCGCGGATATCCACCATGACGACTCCAAATCGGCGTTTTGGCGCAGGAAGTAAAGAAATTGGGCCCCGATTATTAGGGGTTTTTGTATGACGCGCCAGTCTGTATGTACGGAGCGCGGTGATATAATTCGCTTTCGACATGAGCACGACGGCTCTGCCACGGCTGGACGCCGCGACCCTCGGCGGCGCCCGCGCGCCGGCTGAGCTTTTGGCCGCGCTGGAGGCCAACGTCGGGCGCGTCCTGCGCGGGAAGCCGGGTGTGATCCGGCACGCCGTGATCGCCCTCTGCGCGCGCGGTCACCTGCTGATCGAGGACGTCCCCGGCGTCGGCAAGACGACGCTCGCGCGCGCGCTCGCGCGGTCGATCGGCGGCTCGTTCCACCGCATCCAGTTCACCAGCGACCTGCTCCCCTCGGACGTGCTGGGCGTCTCGATCCTCGACCCCAAGACCGGCGACTTCGAGTTCAAGCCTGGGCCGGTGTTCGCCAACCTAGTCCTGGCCGACGAGATCAACCGGACGCCCCCGCGCACGCAGAGCGCGCTGCTCGAGGCGATGAACGACGGGCAGGTGTCCGTCGACGGGCGCTCTTACCCTCTCGAGGCGCCGTTCCTGGTGATGGCCACGCAGAACTCGGAGGAGCACTACGGCACCTACCCGCTCCCCGAGTCCCAGATGGATCGCTTCCTGCTGAGGTTGCGGATCGACTACCCCGCGCCGGAGGACGAGCGACGGATCCTGCTCGAGTCCCCCGGACGCCCGGAGGAGGACCTGGCGCGCCTCGAAGCGGTGGTGAGCATGGCCGACGTGAGGTGCCTGCAGGACGCCGCCGAACGGGTGCGCTTCACGCCGGAGCTGGCCGACTACGTGGTGGCGGTCGCGCGCGAGACGCGCCGCTCGCCGCACCTCGCTGCGGGCGTGTCGCCGCGCGGGGCGCTGGCCTGGCGAAACGCGGCGCGCGCGGCGGCCCTCGCCGAGGGGCGCGACTACGTGCTCCCCGACGATCTCAAGGCGCTGGCGCTGCCGGTGCTGGCGCATCGGGTGATCCCCGCATCCCCGGTCGAGGCGGCGGCGAGGTCGCGGCAGGACGTCGAGCGCGTGCTCGGCGAGATCCTCGATCGCCTCCCCGCGCCGGGATGAGCGTGGATCGCGTGGACGTAGCCGGGCTTCGCCCGGCGAAGTCCGTCGCGGGAGGGCGCGGGAACCCTCCCAGGGTTCCGGCAATCGATCGTCCGGACGTAGCCGGGCTTCGCCCGGCGAAGTCCGTCGCGGGAGGGCGCGGGAACCCTCCCAGGGTTCCGGAATGAGAAGGCGACTCCCACCGACGCGCGAGGGGTGGTGGTTCCTGCTGGCCACGCTCTTCGTCGGCGCCGTCGCGCTCGAGGCCGGCATCAACCTGTTCTTCCTCACGTTCGGGATGATGGCTTGCCTGCTGGCCGCCAACGGGCTCCTCTCGACGCTGGGGCTGTCGGGGTTGCGCGTCCAGCGGATCCTGCCGCCCGCGGTCCACGCCGGGACGCCCTACCTCATGGGGATCGCGCTCGAGAACCGCAAGCGCCGTCTGCCTTCGTTCTCGGTCGAGGTCGAGGACCTGGTCGAGGGGCGCCCGATCGACAAGCGCTGCTACTTCCTGAAGTTGCCGGCCGGCCGCCGCCAGGAAACCTCCTACCGCCACACCATCGCCCGGCGCGGTCGCCACAAGCTGTCGGGGTTCCGCCTGACCACCAAGTTCCCGTTCGGGCTGATGTCCCGGGCGCGCGAGGTCGTCGACCCGGCGGAGGTGATCGTCTACCCGGCCCTGGCCGTGCTGGCCCCGGCGCTGCTGCGCGCGCTCCCGGCGCCGCCGGCCGCGGGACGGGAGAAGGGGCCCAGCCGCCAGGGCGAGCTGGCCGGCCTGCGCGCGTTTCGGCCCGGCGACGATCCGCGCGGCATCCACTGGCGGTCCAGCGCGCGCCGCGGGATGTTGCTGGTGCGCGAGCACGAGGACGACGACGGCCGCGAGGCGACGATCGTCCTCGACAACCACGCGCACGCGGGCGCCGCCGCGTTCGAGCTGGCGGTGTCGCGCACCGCCGCCCTCTGCGTCGAGCTGTCACGGCGCGGGATGGCCGTGGGCCTGGCGACCCGCGGTGGAGAGATCCCCCCCTCCGCGGGGCCGGCCCACCTCGCGCGCCTGCTCAGGCTGCTGGCCCTCATCGCGCCCGAGGCCGGTCCTCCGCCGCGCCCCCGCCGGCGGCCGATCGCCCGGGTCACGCCCGACGGGCAGATTCAGGTGGCCGGTCCGACGCCGCCGCGCGAGGAGGTGGCGTGAGGTTCCAGGCGGCGCACAAGCTGGTGACCTACCTGCTCGTGCTGGCGGCGGTGGCGGCGCTGGCCACCACGCACGCGCTCTCGACGGGGAGCGCGCTCCCGTTCCTGGTCGTCTGCCTGGTCTCCTTCGCCACCGACGCCGGGCGCGAGCGGACCGCCGCGCTCGAGCGCCTGGCCGGTCCCGCGCGCGTGGCGACCGGCCTTCTACTGGGCGTGGTCGTCTGGCGGATCTGGCGCCGGATGCCGGACGCCGATCTGGCGCCGGCGTTCGACCTGGTGCTGGTGCTCCTCGGCTACAAGCTCCTCTTCCGGCGCAACCACCGCGACTACGTCCACATCTACGCGCTCACCTTCCTGCTGGTGCTGGTCGCCTCGACGATCACCGCGACGTTCCTGTTCGTGGCGGCGTTCGCCGTCTACGTCGTGCTCGCGACCTGGGCGCTCATCCTGTTTCACCTCCGCCGCGAGATGGAGGAGAACTACCTGGTGCGCCACTCGGCGCAGGCGCCCAGCCAGAAGGTCGGCATCGGGCGGATCCTCGGCTCGCGGCGCGTGGTCGGGCGCGCCTTCTTCGCCGCCACGTTTGCGGTCGCCGCCGCGGTGTTCGTCGGGGCGCTCGCGGTGTTCGCCTTCGTCCCGCGCCTGGGGGCCGGGTTCGTGCTGGGGGCGCGCACCGACGCCACCGTCATCGGCCTCTCCGACGAGGTCGCGCTCGGCCACTACGGGACCGCGGGCCGGGCCCGGCGCACGGTCGTGCTGCGGGCGACGCTGCCCGGGGTGCGGGCGCTTCCGAGCGACGCCGCCCGCCGCGACGCCGTCGAGCGCCTCTACTTCCGCGGCGCGGTGTACGACGCCTACGACCGCGGGCACTGGTTGCGCAGCCGGCGTCCCGAGCTGCGCACGGTGCTCACCGAGGTGGGCGATCGTGCCTTCGTTCACGAGCTGGGCGAGGTGCCGGGCCCCGAGACGCTGGCCGGTACCGAGCGGCAGGAGATCGAGGCGGTGGGCGTCCCGGCGGCGGTGCTGTTCGCTCTCGACCGCCCGGTGGCGCTCGAGCTGCCGGCCACCCGCCTCGGCGCGGGGGGCACGGTGGGCGTCGTGCCGCGCTGGTCGGGAGAGGCGGCGTTGCGGGTGGGAGGCGACGCGCAGAACGGATTCGGCGACGGCTTCGTCACCCTGGCCCACGCCCACTACGTGGCGTTTTCCGACCTCGGTGCCGCTCACAGGGGGCACGCACCGGCGCCGCTCGACCCACAGGCGCGGCTGGACGACCTGGCCGTGCCCGACGGGCTGGTGGGGCTACGCGAGCTCGGCGCGCGGCTGGGCGCGGGGCGGGACGACCACGGGAAGGTGGCGGCCGTCGTGGGGTGGCTCCGCGCCGGGCACGCCTACACCACCGAGCCGCCGGCCCGCCCGCCCGCCGTCGACCCGGTCGACGACTTCCTGTTCAGCCAGCCGGTCGGCCACTGCGAGTTCTTCGCCTCGGCGGCCGTGCTGCTGCTGCGCGCGGCCGGCGTCCCGGCCCGCTACGTGACCGGCTTCCGCGGCGGCGAGTGGAACTCGATCGGCGGCTACGTCGCGGTGCGCGGCGAGCGGGCGCACGCCTGGGCCGAGGCGTTCGTCGACGGGGCCGGCTGGACGCGCCTCGACGCCACGCCGCCCGCCGACGCCCCGGCCCCCGCCGGCCGGCTGGCCCAGACCAGCGACGCGCTGGACTTCTTCTGGAGCCGCTGGATCGTCGGCTACGATCTCGGCCGACAGCGCGACCTGGCCCGCCATGCCTGGCGCGAGCTGGGGCGCCTCGGCCCCGCCTCGCCGGTCGGCCAGCTGTTCATCGCGCTCGGCCTCGCGGCGGCGCTGGTTGCGGCGGCGCTCGCGGTCCGCCGGGCCGGGCGGCGCCGGTCGGCCCGCGGCCCGCTGCTGGGCACCCTCCCGATGGAAGCTCCCCCACCGCCGCCGCGGACCGACGGGGCGATCGACCGCCTTTACCGGCGAACCGTGCAGCGGCTCGGGCGCCTCGGCTGGCCCCGCCGCCCGAACGAGACACCCCACGAGTACGCCGCCCGCCTGCGGGCCTCGGGGCAGGTGACCGGAAGCGAGGCGTTCGACGAGCTCACCGCGCGCTACGCGGCCGCCCGCTTTGGCGCCCGGGAGCCGACCGACGAGGCGGTGGCCGCGCTGGGCCGGACGGTCCTGGATGGGATTTCGCGGTAGCGGGGTCCAAAACTGGCCCCGGTCGCTGACAAAATGGCAGAGTCTCGCCCCGGCCTCCCGACAGAGCGGCACCGATGTCTACCCCCGCCCAATTAACCCGCGCCCCGCGAGGGGCATCTTCCTTGCACGGCAGTCCCGGGTCGGGGAGAAGGACGTCCATGTTTGAACGCACACCGAGCCGCTCGAGCCGAGGTCGGGTCATCGCGACCGCCTTCGCGGGGCTGATCGTGATCGCCGCCGCAGGGCGGTCCGAGGCGCAGCTGGTCGGGACGGGCGGGACGCTCGGGACCGGCGGGACCACGGGCACCGGCGGTTCGGGAGGATCGGTGCTGACGACCACCGACCTGTTCGTCGGGGTCGAGGAGACGCCTCCGGTCGCATTGACCGTCTTCGAGCAGTCGCGCTTCTTCAACCGCGCGAAATGCGACTGCTCGGCGCCGATCTTCCTCACGATGTCCCTCCTCCCGAGCGGTGTGGCCAAGCGGACGCAGATCACCCAGCAGACGGGCAGCGTGTACACCATCCTCGGAGGCGGGTGCACCTCGCTCATCACCACCCAGATCGGGAACTGCGTTCCGGTTCCGGGTGGCACGCTCCCCATGCTCACCTTCCTGAACAAGGGACGGCTCGACATCCAGACCGACGCGCGCTTCCTGAGCAACAACCTGATCAGCTCGACGCTCTTCGACGCCGGGGTCACGCTGAACTCGTGCGAAGGGGGCAGCGTCCAGCAGTTCAACCAGACGGTGAACTTCCTGTTCGACTACGACGGCGACGGGAACATCGACTTTTACACGACCCTGACGCTGCTCATCGACCTCACGCCGCCGCCAGCGCCGATGGGGGTGACTGTCCGGGGGGGCGACCAGGCGCTGGTGATGAACTGGGACCTCATCGACACCTCGGTGGTCCCGGATCTCCTCGGGTACCAGATCCTCTGCAGCCGCGCCGACCAGTACCAGGTGTTCAAGGGGACGAACAACGACGCGGGCGGGACCAACGGCGCGCCGTTCGGTCCCGCGTTCCAGACCTGCCCGACCACGCGTGAAGCCGCGGAGGCCGCGGGCACCGACGCGATCGACGCGCTCGATCCCGCCTACGTCTGCTCGGGGCTGCTGTCGGCGCAGGCGACCTCGGCGCGGATCGAGGTCCTGCAGAACGAGATCACCTACGCCGCCGCCGTGGTGGCCGTCGACAACAGCGGCAACGCCAGCGCGCCGCAGATCCTGTTCGGCAAGCCCATCAAGACGCTCAGCTTCTACGACGTCTACCGCAACGAGCCCCCCGCGGGCGGCGCCGCCGGCGGCTTCTGCTCACTCTCCACGGCGCAGCCCCGGGCGAAGACGACGGCCGCGGCGCTGGGGCTGTTCGCGCTGGGGGCGGTGGGCGTCGCCGTCTCGCGCCGCCGGCGCCGGCAGGGCCCGAAGCAAGACCAAGACAAGGAAAACCGGTGAGGCGCGCGGTGACCCGCGGCGCGCTCGGCGCCGCCACGCTGGCGCTCGCGCTGGGCGCCGCGCCGGCGCGCGCCCAGGACTTCGCCACCGAGGCCTCCATCGTCGAGGGCGAGAACCCGGCGCTCAACCCCTACCGGACGCCGCAGCGGTTCGCCTTCGAGCTGACGTTCGGCCCCTACAAACCCGACATCGACGGCGAGTTCAACGGCGCCCGCACGCCCTACGCCGACTACTTCGGGGCCGGGAACCACTTGATGACGCGCGCGGAGCTCGACTACCAGATCTGGCACCGCTACGGCTCGGCCGGCGTGGGGCTGGGGATCGGCTACTTCTCGGTCACCGGCAACGCGCCGCAGGCCATGGGCGGGCTGCCGAGCGGCGACACCTCGCAGCTGAAGGTCGTCCCGCTCTCGCTGTCGGCGGTCTACCGGTTCGACTACTTCCTCGAGAACCGCAACTTCCCGCTGGTCCCCTTCGGCAAGATCGGCCTCGACTGGGCCTACTGGCAGAACACCGACGGCAACGGCAACATCGCCACCGACGGCAACGGCGGGCACGCGCGCGGCGCCACCTGGGGGTGGCACGCTGGGATCGGCCTGGCGCTGATGCTCGACTTCATCGACCCGGACGCGGCCCGCGACTTCGACCAGGATCTCGGCGTGAACCACACCGGGCT
>Ga0070734_10000780_pt1 | contig 56734 bp, 37 predicted proteins | sample Coa_R1_8_FD_66444 | JGI IMG/M metagenome (GOLD analysis project Ga0070734, IMG submission 66444) | Surface soil microbial communities from Centralia Pennsylvania, which are recovering from an underground coalmine fire - Coalmine... | ecosystem: Environmental > Terrestrial > Soil > Unclassified ...
TAATTTCCCTAAAGACTCTGGGTATAATTATTTTTTACGAAATAATTATTAATTATTTATTAAGTGATTAGCAGAGTCTTTAGGGAATTAAATAAAAAAATTAGATGAAGATTTTATTAAATTTTCCCGAAGATCTTGAACATAATGTAATTATAGGAACTGAAAAAAATTATTATAATTCTCTTTCATCCCTTGATCTAAAGATCAAGGTAAATTTTACTTTCCTTAGAGGTCTGAAAATTGTCTTTAGTGTCATAAGAAATTAAAATTAAAAAGTAAGTTCCGTCAAAAATTAGTAATAAAAATTTTATTAGATTCTTCATCATTCTTTATAAAGAATGATGAAGTAATACTTGATTAGAGATCAAGATTCTAATTAATAAAATTAGAAAAAAAATTTTTTTTTATAAAAAATTAATTTAATAAATTACTAACAGATAAATGTATAGTATCTAAAAATAAATTAGGATAAATTCCAATTAAAAATATTAAAAATAAAAATGGTAATAAAATTATAAATTCTCTTCTATTAATATCTCCAGTTGATTTTAAATATATACTTTCCACTCCAAAAATTACTCGATTAAATAACCAAATACTATATCCAGCTGATAAAATTATTCCTAAAGCTCCAAATATAGTTAATACTAAATTTTTTTGAAATGCTCCACTAAATGTTATAAATTCGCCAATAAAATTAGCTGTTAATGGTACTGCAATATTACCTAAAGTAAATAAAAAAAATAATACAGCATAAACTGGTATTTTAACTACTATACCTCTATAATATTTTAATAATCGTGTATGATATCTATCATATAGAATAATAACACAAATAAATAAAGCAGGTGATACTAATCCATGAGCTAATATTAAAATTATACTACCTTCAATTCCTTGAATTGTATTAGAAAATACTCCTAATAAAGCAATATTTATATGACCTACTGAAGAATATGCAATAATTTTTTTTAAATCAATTTGTCGTAAAGTAGTAAATGATGAATAAATAATACTAATTACACTTAAAGAAAATACTAAAGGAGTAAAAAATAATGAACCATCAGGTAAAATTCCAATTGAATATCTTAAAAATCCATAACCTGCTAATTTTAATAAAATTCCTGCTAAAATAATTGATCCTGCTAAATTAGCTTCTACATGAGCTTCTGGAAGCCAAATATGCACAGGAATCATAGGAACTTTAACTGCAAATGATAAAAAAAATCCTAACCATAAAATTTTTTGTCTAATTTCACTTAAGTTAGCAATTGCTAATACTTGATAATCTGTAGAACCAACTTCAAAATATAATACTAAAACAGCTAATAATATAAATAAAGAACCTAATAAAGTATATAAAAAAAACTGATAAGCAGCATGAATTTTTCGTTCTCTTGCACCCCAAATACCAATAATTAAAAATATAGGAATTAAAATACTTTCAAAACAAATATAAAATAATAATAAATCTAATACTACAAATACAGCAATTAATAATGTTTCTAAAATAAGAAATGCAATTAAAAAATATTTTATATTTGTTTTAACACTATCCCAACCAGATAAAATACAAATTGGGATAATAAATGTAGTTAATAATACAAAAAAAATAGAAATTCCATCTACTCCTACATGAAAATGACAAAAACTAATTTGAATAAATTCTTGTACAAATTGAAATCCATTATAACTTGAATCAAATTCTCCCCATAATACTAAAGAAAAAATAAAATTAATTAAAGAAATTCCCAATGCTATATTTTTTTGTAATATAGTATTATTTCCTATAAATAAAATTCCTATTACTCCTAAAATAGGAATAATTAATAAAGCAGTTAACATAATTTTATTTAGAAAAAAAATTATTTCTTACAATGAGGATTTAAAATAAAATTAAATATTTTTTTAGAAATTAATATTTTTTATTTTTATATTATTCTTTTAAAGAATTTTTAATTATTATAAAATAATTAAAAATCTTGAAAATTTAAAATTAAAAAAATTTTTTTAATATTGTTTACTTTAATTAATTTTATAATTTTGATTTTAATTAAAAGTTAAACTTAAACTTTAAATTAAAATTATAATCTATAATTCTTTATTACTAAAAATAAATTTCTTAATTAAATATTATTAAAAATATTATTTTAATTTAGTTTTAGTGAGACTTATTTTCTTCAAATTTTATTGAAATGAAAATTAATAAATCTTCATTCTTAATTCTTTATCATTAAAATGATAAAAAATCTAATCTATCGAGTATTTTAGTATATATATATACTAATATACTTAAATACATTAGTATCTTTGATACTAATGTATTTGTTTTAAATAGTCCCATATTAAAAATATCAGATATTAAAAAAAAAAGAAAGAGATTTAAGTAAGAATTCGAATCCATTCATCATTTAAATGATGAATGGATTTAAGTTAAATTTTTTAATTTAACTCGTATAATTCTTATTTGTTTTAAGAGAAAAAGAATGAAGTATATTTGATTAAATATCAAGATCTCTTTGAGATCTTCGTTGAATTTTGATTAAAAATCAAGATTTAAGTAAAATATTTATATCTTACTCGTTTTATATATAATCTCATCGAGACTATTTTAAATATTAATTTAAGTTCTCGATAAAAACTAATATAATTTTACTTGATTAATAATTTTGTTAAAAAATTATTAATTAATTAATAATTCCAATTAAAAATTTAGAAAAAAATAAAAAAAAAATATATAAAAATTAAGTTTATAATAAAAAAAATTAATATATAAGTATATATTATATATACTTATTAAATTAATTTTTATTATAAAAATTTTTTAAACATTTAAAATAATTAATCTTATTTATGAAATAAAAAAATATTTATAATTTTTTAAATAATATAATATTTTTAAATAGTTCTGATAGCTCAAAAGGTTAGAGCATGTGACTGAAGATCATAAGGTGATGGTTCAATTCCTTCTCGGAACAAAAAATTTTTTTTTATAAATTTTTATATATTTTTAGAATTTTTTAAATAAAAATTTTAAATAAAAAATATAATTATAAAAATTAATAAATATTTATTTATTAATTTTTATAGAAATTTTTCATAAAAAAATATTTGACTTTAATGAAGTATTTTTTTTAATTTTAATTAATAAATAAGTTTTTAATCTTATTTTTATTTTGTGCAGATTAATTCATTAAAATTAAATTTAAATTTAATTTATATTAAAAAAAATCTTAATTGTCATAAAATAAGGAAAAATTTTCTTTGATAAATTAGTTTTTTTTTAATCAAATAAACTAATTAAATAAATATAATTAAGAAGAATAATTTAATAAATTAATTAAAGTTTTTTTAACTAAACAATTTTCTTTATTAATTAAAGTTTTTTTAACTAAACAATTTTCTTTATTAATTAAAGTTTTTTTATAAGGGAAAATAAATTTAGAATTAAATTTGTTCATTTAACCAACTTAAATATTTTTCAAGGGAAACTGCTTCAATTACAATTGGTATAAATCCATGATGTACTCCACAAATTTCTGAACATTGCCCATAAAATACACCTTCTCGTTCAATTAAAACTGAAGTTTGATTTAATCGACCAGGAACAGCATCAATTTTTAATCCTAAAGAAGGTACAGCAAAAGAATGAATAACATCCGCACCTGTTACAATAAATCTAATATGAGTTCCTATAGGAACTACTATACGATTATCAACTTCTAATAATCTAAGTTGACCTTCTTCTAATTCTTCAGTAGGGATTATATATGAATCAAATTCAATTGATTCTCCTTTATCATTAATAAAATCTGAATATTCATAACTCCAATACCATTGATGACCTAAGGCTTTAATAGTTATAGCAGGATCAATAACTTCATCCATTAAATATAATAATTTAAAACTAGGAAATGCAATAGCAATTAAAATTAAAGCTGGAGTAATAGTCCAAATTAATTCAATAAGTGTACCATGATTATGATATTTATAAACAATTTTATTATTATTAGAATTAAAATTTATAATAATAGAAAATAATATCCAACCTACACCTAATAAAATAATTACTAGATAAAATATAATTTGATCATGTAATTCAGTAATCCCTTCAAAAGAAGGAGATGCACCATCTTGAAAACTAAGTTGCCATGGTTCTGCTGCATCTATAAAAATAATTGAAATTAAATTAAATTTAAATAATAAGTTATTTAACATTTACTTTTTAAAATATTTTAAAAATAATTATTTCCCTTAAGTAAAATTAAAAAGAATTTATATAAATAATATATATTTGTTTAAAAATAACTCTAAAAGAATTCTTAATTAATTACCCCCTGTGGCTCTAAATTCAATTCTTTCATTATTTAATAATAAAAAATATTTTAATAAACAAAATATTTAAATTGAGATTGACAGAGTCACGGGGAAAAATAAAAATATTTAATTAATTCATTTAAAGATCAAAATATTATTTTTTATATATTCTTTTAAAAATAATCAATTAATTTATTTAAATTAATTATTTAAAATTATAAAAATTTTTTGAAATACTGTTAATTAAATTATATTTAGTTTTTCAAATCTAATAAAAATTCTTTATCATAAATAAAATATTTTCTCTTATAAAAAGAAAAATTAATTTTTTATTTAATTATAATAAATACTCCATAATCTTAAGATTATGGAGTATTTATTAAGATTAATGTAAATAAATTGCATCTTTTAAATATGAACATGTTAATACTGTAAATACATATGCTTGAAGAATAGCAACACCTAATTCTAAAGCTGCTAAAGCAGTTAAAAATAATAATGGTATAATACTAATTAATAATAAAATTGGACCTGCAATTACTATTTGCCAAGTAAATGTAGAAATAATTTTTAATAAAGCATGACCTGCAATTATATTTGCTCCTAATCGTAATCCAAGACTAATAGCTCGAGCTATATAAGAAATAAATTCAAGTAAAACTAGAATTGGAACTAAAGGTAATGGAGTACCTGTAGGTACAAAATAGGCAAAAAATTTTAAACCATGTCGTTGAAATCCAATAATAGTTACAGCAATTATAATTGTTAAACTAAAAGATAAAGTTAATACAAGATGTGATGTTGGTGTAAATGAATATGGAATCATACCTACTAAATTATTTAATAAAATAAAATAAAATAAAGTAAAAATGAATGGTACATAAATTTCATTTACTGGTCCAATTTGATCTCGAACTATATTTACAATTGATCCATAAATTGATTCTGTTCCAATAGACCATCTATTTGCAATAATTTTATTATTATTATTTGTAAATAAATTAATAAATAATACCAAAATAATAACTAAAATTAAATAAAATCCAATATTAGTTAAAGATAATTTAGTAAATCCAATTAATGGTGCTAAAATATATACAAAATCATTAATTTCAAATTGTTCTAATGGATTATTGATTAAAAAATTTGTAGAAATAGTTAACATATAATTAATTTATATAAATTAATTTTAATTTCTTAATAATTATCCTAATTAAAAATATTTTTAATCATATTTAAATATAATTATAGTTAAATAAAAATTTTATATTTGATTAATAAAAAAAAAATTTTTTTATTATACTTAATAATTATTAAAATTATATTAAAAATTAATATTTTTTAAAGTTCTTAATAATTATAAAAATTCTTAAAGATTATTTTATTCAAAATAAAATAAAGAGAATTTTTTAATAAGATATATTAATTAATTTTTTTATTTAATATTAATAATTAATTAGATAAAAATTATATATATTTAAAATTAATATAATTCTAATAAAGAATTTTTTTTATCATATAAAATTTAATATTACTTATTTTTTTTTTATTAAAAAATATTATATTTAATTTATTTATTAAAAATTTTTTTATTAAAAACATAAGAATTATAAAATAATAATAATAATAAATATTTATTTTTTTTTAATATTTTTATTTTTTAAAATGATTATTTTTTTTTTACTTATTTATATTAAAAAATATAATAATATTAAATTATCTTTACTTATAAATATTAATAATTTTTAATTATAAAATAAAATTTATTTTTTATAAAATTTTTATTATGATTTATTAGTCATTTATAATTTTAATTTTAATTATAATTTAATATAATATTAAATGCTTACTATGGGACTTGAACCCATACGCATTAAGCACTGGAATTTAAGGCCAGCAAGTTTACCTATTTCTTCAAGTAAGCTAATTTAATATTTTTTAATATTGAATTAAATTTTATTAAAATATAAAAATAATATTTTTATTAAAAAGAATAAATATTATTTTATTTAATATTATAAAAAAATTTTTTAAAATTAAATTTAATTAAAATTAAGTTTTACTTTAATTTAATTTACTTGATTGTTAATATTAAATATTATATTTTATTAAATTATAATTTAATTAATATTTATTGAATTATAATTTAATTAATATTTATTGAATTATAGTAATATATAAATATTATATTAACTATATAAAAATAAATATCGGGAAGAAGACTTGAACTCCCATAATCAACTCATGAGGTAGACGTTTTACCATTAAACTATCCCGATTAATTATATAATAAATTTATAAATATTTATTATTTTAATTTTTTTTTAATTTTTAACAAAATAATGTTTCATTTTTTAAAAAGAAGATTTTATTAAAAATAACTATTTATTATTAATAATTATAATAATAATTATTAATAAGTAATAATTAAATTTTATTTAATTAAGTTTTATTTAAATTAAATTTAATAATTAATCTTTAGATTAATATTAAACTGAAATTTAATATTTAACTCGATCTAATTTCTATATATTAATATATATTTTTAATATTTTAAATATAATTTAGAATCATATAAGCTAGATTTTGTTATTAAAATTTATAATTAAAAAATTTTAATTTTTCTTTATTATTTTTAAATTAAAAATTAATTTATTTAAATATTATAATTATAATATTTTTCTTGATTTTTTAAATTAAAATAAAATCACTTTTATTTTTAATTATACTTTTTTATAGACTAATCTTTTAAAATAAATCCTGTCAAATGATAATCAAAAATAAAAATCATCATGATTAATCCTTAATCTTTTATTTTCATTAAAATTTGATAAATGAGTTTTCAAGGAAAATGAATTTTAATGAAAATAAGTTTCATTAGAACTATCAAAAATTAATTTTTTTCTTATGGAAGAAACCTTTTTTAAAAAGCCTTTATTAAATAAATGCTAAATTCATTGAGATAAATCTTTTTAAAATTAGATAATCATCCTAAGAATAATTATACTAAATTCTTTATTTAATAATATCCATAACTTTAAAGTTATGGATATTATTTTTTAAATCAAGAAGTTTAGATCAAAGAATTAATTTAAATTTATCTAGATTTTTCTATAATTTTTAATTAAAAAAATAAAAAAAATTAAAAATAAATATAATAATTTTTTAAAAATTTTATTTAAAAATTTTTTAAATTTTTAATAATACAAAGTTTATTATAGGATTAATTACTCTTTATGTTTCAACAGAAACAAATTTATTTTATTTTAATTGCCTAAGTTTATACTAAATGAATAATCATTATTATTTAAAACCATTATTTTAATATTTTATTAAAAAAATTATTATCTAAGACAAAATAGTTTAACTCTAGACTTTCCTTTTTTAATTAATTAACAGGATTCCTAAAAATATTTAAAATTTTTAAAACTTTAAATATAATTATATTTTAATATAATTATAATAAATTAAAAATTTTTTTTTAGAAAAAATTTTTAATTATTATTTTTTTTAAATAATAATTATTTAAAATTTTAGAATTATATAAAATATAATTTAATTTAATAATTAAATTATTTTTTTATTAATTTTAAATTAAAAAAATTAATTAATTATAAATAATTATATATTAATATATTATACTTATATTTAATTAATAAATTAATTAAGATGTTTTATAAAAATAATTAAAAAATTAGATCGAGTTAAATATTAAATTTCAGTTTAATATTAATCTAAAGATTAATTATTAAATTTAATTTAAATAAAACTTAATTAAGTTTTACTTGATTTTATTAAAAATTAATAAATAATTTAATCTATTTTAATAATTTTTCACTATAATTTAAATATAATTAAATATATAATAATTTTAAACTACCAAATATTATTACAAAATTATATATTAAAATAAAAATATAAAAAATATAAAATATATTTAATTAATTTACATGTAAAATTAATTTTGTATCGTTTATAATATCTAAAAATATTCCTGAATTTTAATTTATTAAAGAAATTGAATCAAAAGATTTATGATTTTTATTAAATAATACTTCATTTAAAAAAATGAAGATTCTGATTTTATAATTTTTATTTCTTCAATTTTATAAGTATTTATTTTTATGGAAATAAGTCCTAATGGACTTATTTCCATTGAGATAAATTTTCAATGGAAATTATTTTATTTTTTAGATTTAATTATTTAAATAATGTTTTATTATAATTTTCTTGTTCCATTAAAATGTTATTTATTTTTTCAATAAATTATTTATTTATTAAGAATAAATATTTCATCTTTAATAAATAGATTTCTTCATTATAAATAAAGTAAATCAAATATTATAAGACTCGATTTCTTTGAGATCTTAGATTAATATTTAATAGATCAAGAACTATTAAATTTAAATCTTAATTTCTTAAGGAAAGGTTTTTAAAAATATTTCCTTCATTATAAATGAAGGAAACTATTAAGTATTACTAATACTATTTTATTAATGATGAAAAATTAATTATCACTTAATAATGAAGCATCAAAATTAAGTTTTATCAAAACTATTCTTTAATTTTATTAAAATTGAAGAGATTATTATTAATATTTTAATTAGAAGAATTGATTCTATTAAAATTTTCAAGAATTTTTAAAAATTTTGAAAATTAATTTAAGGTATTTAAGAAGGGATTTTAATTAATCAATTTTTAAATAAATTTAAATAAAAAATAAAAATAATTATTATAATTTAATTATAGTAATTCTAGTTAATTGTAATTGAGGAAATAAAGGTAGAATATATTTAGATAAAATATATAATAAAATTAATAATAATAAAAATCCATAAGATACTTGATTAAGAAAATAAAAAGGAATTAATTGTGGCATATTTATATAATTATATTTATATGAATACTTGTTTTTTTTAATAAGTATTCATATATAATTAAAAGATTAAATTGAATAAAAAAAAAAGAATTTAATAAATTTAACAATTTATATATAATAAATTTAATGATTTATATATAATAATATAATTTTTATTTATTTAATTTATTTTATTAAATCTTTATAAAAATACTTCATAATCTTAAGATTATGGATCCTTGATCTAAAGATCAAGGAGTATTTTTTTAATTTATATAATTAAAATAAGATTATTAATTTTTATAATATTAAATTAATATCGTTTTCTTATAAATATTAAAATGGGAAATTAATCTTTTAAATAAAAAATTTATTGGAAAAAACCATTCAACCACAGGTTCCCCTACGGTTACCTTGTTACGACTTCAAACCAATTATTAATTGTCCTTAATAATTTTATCTATTCAAATATTTATAATTAAAACTTATAAAATCTTAAATTTATACTTATCTTTTAAATAAGTTTTAAATCTTAATTAAAATAAGAATCTTAAATTAAGTTTTAAAAAATAAAATTAAGAATTTAAAAAACAATAATAAAACTTATTTTTTAAAAGTTTTAGAAACTCTTTAAAAAATTAGAATTAAATTATTTTGGGTACAACATACTTTCAGTTTGCGACGGGCAGTTAGTGCATCCTGAAGACTTTAGTTCACCGTAACATTCTGATTTACGATTACTAGCAATTCCTTCTTCATGAAGGCGAATTACAGCCATCAATTTGTACAAAATCTATTTTAAAGATTAACTAAAGTTTTCACTTTTGTATCTCATTGTATAGATTTATGTGGCACGTCTGTAGCCCATTTCATAAGGGTCATGAAGGCTTGTCTTAATCCTCATAATTAAAGCTTATCGCTAAATGACTAATCAGTTATTAACTGATTAGAAGGGTTTTGTTCATTAGTGGACTTAACCTAATATCTTACGACATGAACTGAAGACAGCCATGCAACACCTGTAAAAATTTCATTTTTGTAAACTTAATTTTAATTAAGTTTACAAAAAGATATTAATATTCAAGAATTGGTAAGATGATGTGTGGGCTATCACATTAAACAACATACTTCACTGCTAATTTTCAAGACCGCCTATACTTTTGGGTTTCAATCTTGCAATTGTACTCTCCAGGTGAAATGCTTAAACCTACGTTTATAAACTCATCTATTGACAAATTTAAAGCATTCATCGTTTAGGGTATGGACTACACGGGTCTCTAATCCGTTTTGCTCCCCATACTTTCGTACCTTAGTGTCAGTATTTAATTAGAAAGATGCCTTCGCTTTAAGTGGTCCTCTGAATATCAATAGATTCCATCCCTACTTTCAGAATTCCTCTTTCCTCCATTATACTCTAGTTCTATAGTCACTAAATAATTATTAGATTGTTTAAATTGATATTATTTAGTCTTATAAATATATATATATAAATATATATTATTACAATTTAGTTTGAAAGAATTGATGTTTTAAATAGAATATATATAAAAATATATATATTTAAGTTAAATTTAATAAATTAAATTAAATTTAACTCTATTGATCTTTAATTTTTAAAGAACTTGATTTTAATCAAAAAATAAATTCCATCAGAAATTTGTTTCAATAAGTCTTATTGAAACAAATTTTGTCAAGAATTAGATCAAAGTATTGAAATTAAATTTTATTAATAAAATTTAACTCAATCAAAAACTTTTGAATCTTAGTTTTTTTGGAAAACTTATTTCAATAGAAATGAATTTCATTAAAATTAATTCTCAAAAAGAACTAAAATTAAAAACTAATTGTAAAGTACTACTTACGTACTCTTTAGACCCATTTATGATGAATAACGCTTACCCCTCTCGTATTACCGCGACTGCTGGCACGAGATTAGTCGGGATTATTTAAAAAGTACAGTCATTATCTTCCTTTTTATTTAGATTTTATCACCTAAGTGTTTACATCTTTCTAGTTAGCTGGATCAGACTTTCGTCCATTGTCCAAAATTCCGCACTGCTGCCAATATTTTTTGTTGTGTGATTCTTTTTCATTATCACTGTGGTTGATCATTCTCTCAAATCAACTATAGATCATTGGCTTGGTAAGCTATTATCCTACCAACTACCTAATCTATTAAATAGGTATATCTATAGGCAGAAAATTTCTTTTAATATTATTTGGTATTTAACCAATCCTATAGGTAACTTACCTATTTATTATTCACCCGTTCGCTATGATTTTAAATCATTCAACTTGCATGTGTCAAGCTACTAGATAGCGTTCATTCGGAGCTAAGTTCAAACTCTTATTATCATTCAAGTTAAATAAATTAAAATATATATTAAAAAAATATATATTTAAGTTAAATTTAAATAAAAATTTAATTAATTTGATTCTTAGATCAAACAATCTCTTGATTTTTAACTCTGAAGGATCTAATTTTATTTAATTATTAAAAATTCCATTAAAAATGAAATTTTCATATATTCTATGGAGAATTAAATAATTTAAATTATTTAATTCTTCAAAGTTATTTAAAAATATATTCATCTTTAATAAAGTATTTTTTATTATCAAGAAAATTGATTCTAAAAAATTAATTAATTTTAAGATTAAAAAATATTTATTTAAAATAATTTTTTCTTTTATATTTCTTGAAAATTGAAATCTTATTACTTATATATTTTTAATCAATAAATTTATTTAAAATAAATAAATTTTTTATATATGATCATAATTAAATTGAGTAAAATTTAATTTCTTAGTTTTTAATTAAATCTTAATTTTAATTAAAACTTTATCATTAAAAATGATAATTCTTTATCTAAAAAGTTTCATTTATGAACAAAATTCTAGTTTCTCAAAGGTTTATTTTGAAAATATTAATTTCTTTAAGGTTAACTTTTAAAAAGTTTATTTTAATGAGATTAGTTTTAATGAAATTAAAAAACTAATATTTTTATAAATTTAAATTATTTATAATTTTAAGACTTTCCCCAATCACATTAAGTTCATAATTTAAAATTATGAATATCACTTCACTATAATGAAGTGAAGATTGTATTTAAAGGTTCTAGGAAAAAATTTAGTCTCACTAAAATTCTTTTATATAAGAATTAAATTTTACTTAAATATTAATTTTAATTAATATTCTAATTATTAAATTTAAATATTAAAATTAATTTAAATTATTTGAATTTAATTAATGTTTATAATTTTTAAAATAAAAAATTAAATTAAAATTTTAATTTTAATTAAGAGTTAAGTTAAATAATTTGTTAAACAAATTATTTTATACTTCATGTAAAAAAATTATTAATAATTTCTTCATTATTTTAATTCTTAACTATATTCCCTTGATTTGAATTAAAAAATAAAACTGTTAAAAAAATAATTAAAAATAAATTTTACCGAGACTAGATTAAAGTATTATTTTTAATAATATTTTAATTAAAAAATTTATTTTAGTAATGATTAAATTCTTAACTAAAATAAAATATTTTTACTAGTTATCATTGATAACTCATATCGATAATAATAAATATCACTAATACTAGATTAAAAAGATTTTTAATACAAGATACATAGATTTAATAATTTTAATAAATAATAAGATATAATTAAGTTACTTAATTAATTAGTATTATAAAGCTGATAGAATTACTTCTAATACACTTATAATCTATTAAGCAGTAATCTACTGCTAATTTTCAAAGAATTATTTCAAGATTAATTTCCTACTTTAGATGCTTTCAGTAGTTATTAAAAATAAACATAGCATTCCTACTATACTATAATTAATCTTATTAATTTTTTTTAGTTTCAAAGAGAACTTATCTCAATAGAACTAAATATTTATATCAAGAATATAAATTAATTATAATACCTTAGAAATAAAATTTAATGTTTGAAAAATTATTAATAATAGGTATACCAGAGGTTTATATAACTAAATCCTCTCGTACTAAGGTTATCTTCTTGTCTAATTCTATTTCCATTAGTAGATAGGAACCGTACTGGCTTACGCCGTACTTAACCCAACTCACGTACCCTTTTATTCGGCGAACAGCCGAACCCTTGGGACCACTTTCAGCCCCAGGATAGGATGAGTCGACATCGAGGTGCCAAACCAATCTGTCAATGTGAACTCTCGAGATTGATTAGCCTGTTATCCCTAGCGTAACTTTTATCCGTTGAGCGATAGCCATTCCATAATGTACTATCGGATCATTATGACCTACTTACGTATCTGTAGGACTTGTTAGTCTTACAGTTAAGCATAGTTATGCCATTATACTTAATTAAATTATCATTAATTTATCGGTTTCCATCCGATTTAACTATACCTTTGTACTTCTCCGATACTGTATTGGAGAAATTCGCCCCAAATAAACTGCCTATTAATCACTGTTTCAATATTGATTAAGTAAATTCATTATTAAATCAAGGTATTTCATGAATATCTTATCGATTCCCTTGTATACTATACTTTAATAATAAATTTACAATGATTAATTACAGTAAAGTTGCATAGGGTCTTCCCGTCTAGCTAATGGTAATCCGCATCTGCACGGATAATTCAATTTCACTGAGTTCATCTTGGAGACAGTAGGAGTATCGTTAAACCATTCATGCGCGACCATAATTAGTGGCCAAGGTATTTCGCTCAAAATAAAAATTAAATTTCCTTATTTATTTTAAACAAAAGGGAATTAAATTTTTAATCTTGGACTATTTCTTATTTTTATTTTCTTCTTCGGTTCGTACCTGCAGCAATCTTTCGAATTTTATCTAACCCTTCTTGAGTAAGATGTTCTCGATTGTCTAACATAGTATGAACTAGTTTGAAATCAGCATAATCTAAAGCTTTAGTTGTTAATAAAGAATTGTTATCCATAAATGGAATTAAGTAATTAGTTAGATCATTTCTATTTCTAATTCTAAATTGTAGTTTATCAGAAGTATCTGGTGATACATAACCACATCTAAAAAACTCTACAAATTTATGTATAAGTTCTTTGTCTCGAATATGTTGAGTAATAGAAAATTCTAACGCTACTTGATACCCAAGTTTTATTGTAGAATTTTTAGCTACACTAATATGGAAACATCCTTCTCCATCAATAAATCCTACCACTCATTGAGGATGTAAAATATTAGAATTATATGATAATTTGTTATTCATAATATGAATTAAATTAAATACTTCTTACAATGGGGAGAATATCATATTTATAATATGATAATCTAAAAAACATAAATTTATATTCTGTTACTTTTATTGATTATATTAACCTTAATTTTAGATAATTCTCAAATAAGACTCTTACATGTAGTCTCTGGGGATTCCTAAAAGGTTTCCTGCAAATTGCCCAATCTACTTTTTATATTTTGCTTTAGCAATTAGTAGACAATATGGATATTTTTGCATATAGTAAGATTCAAGACAATATAAATATGTCAAGGGCAGCGAAATTTATTCTAATGCTACCTAAGGATCGTTATAGTTACAACCGCTGTTTACCAAAGATTAAATTAATACCATTATAGTATCTTTATTAACTTATTGGCACTGAGCAGGTATCAGACTTTATACATCCATTTACATGTTAGCAAAGTCCGGTGTTTTAAGTAAACAGTCGTACTCCCCTATTCTGTGCCACGACAATTATTGTCGTACTCCTTTTTCCAAAGTTACGGAGTCAATTTGCCGAGTTCCTTCAAGATGATTCGCTCAACCCCTTAGTATTTAACTAACAAACCTGTGTCGGTTTAGGGTACGGTATAATAATTTTTTAAAACATATAAGTTTCAAAATTATGTTTTTGAAGTAGAAAAATTTTCCTGAGTTATAAATTTAGTTTCTTATAGTTTGAATTTAATTAGAATATTAATTTTTAATTCCAAAAACTAAAGAATTATTAATTCTTTTTTGAAATAATATAAAATTTTAACTGTTATTCTCTTCTGAAATTTTTAATACACCTTTGATCTAAAGATCAAAGGTGATAATATTCATAAAATATATAGATTTTTTCATTAGTTTTTACTAACGTAATATACCTTAGAAGCCGTTACTTTACTTATGACGGTTAAACCTATTCATAAAACCCTTTTGTTTATGGGGAGGAAAATTTTATTTCCTTTTTCGTTACTCATGTCAGCATTTTCTCCTCAATTATGTCTAAATAATGAAACATTATTTTTCAATCATTTTTTGAGTGTTCCGCTACCCTACCCAAAAGGTGGACAAAAAATCGGTATATTATTTAGACCCGATATATTATAGGTGCTTTAAAAATCAGACTATTGAGCTATTACGCTTTCATTAAAAGATGGCTGCTTCCAAGCCCACTTAATAGTTGTGTAATTTTTAAAAGAGTCATTTATGTCTCTTTTCTAAAATTTTATTATTATTCCATAAGAAAATTAAAGAAAACTCCCTTAATTTCACTTAATAATATTTAGGGACCTTATTATTTGTTCTGGGCTGTTTCCCTTTTGACTAAAGACCTTAGCACCTATAGTCTGACTATTCTAAATTACTGTAAATCATTTTGAGGTTAAATTCTATTAATAAAATCTTTATGATTCCTTAATCAACTTGGGTTTTCCAAGATAGTATTCAGTGCTATACCAATTTACAGATTAAATAGAACAATCTACTAAAATAGATTTCGCGGAATACCAGCTATCTCCAGGTTAGATTAGTATTTCACCTCTTACCACAACTTATCAGATACTATTGCAACAGTAATCTGTTCAGTCTATATTAACTTAGTTATAGTAAGATCACCTGGTTTCGGGTCTAATTTATGGTACTTACTTATTTTAAAAATTGCTTTTACTAAGTATAAATTAATAATAAGACTTAAGAATTTTTATCCTCATAATATTTTAAACTTAATTAAAATTAAGTTTTATATATTAAACTTGAGGTTGAGTTTCTTAGACTATTTTAAGTTACTTGCACCAAAAATTAACTTGCTGACCCATTATGCAAAAGGTACACTATTATTAAATAATTAAATTTTAATTTTAGTTGCTTATAGAACTACTAATTCAGGATCTTTTCACCAGTTATCTACTTACTTTTCAACTTTCCCTCACGGTACTTTTCACTATTGCTCAATGCATCATATTTAGCTTTAGAAGATGGTTCTTCTTTATTCAGATAAGTTATCTCTCATCTTACTTATTAATTTTTTAATTTTTAAAAAGATCTTGATTAGAATACATCATTTTTAAGAATGATGTATTTAAGTAATACTTAAAGTATTACTCGTAATCAAGTATGCTTCATTTCAAGAATAAAATGAAGAATCTTTCATCACTTTAATGATGAAGAATTATATTTAAGTCTTTTCAAATTTTTATTAAATATTTATTACTGGACTATCACCATCTAAGGTTTACTATTCCAAGTATATTAAAAATATTTTTTTAATTAGCTAATTTGTTTTTGCTCACCACTACTAACAAAATCTCGGTTGATTTTTATTCCTCCTACTATTAAGATGTTTCAATTCGTAGGGTAATTTTTAATTAGGTTTCCCTATAGGAATTTCATAAATAAATTTTTTATTATGATTTTGATATGAATTATCTCCTTATTTATGCTTTGGCTAGTCATCTTTAATAGTCCCTTTTTATCTTAATTAAATATTACATATTATTATTAGATACTTCTAATAATAATATTATTTATATAATAATTTATGTTATTATATTATTTATATAAAAACAAATAATTTCTTTTTTTTATTTGTAACTTTAAAAAATTATTGATATTTTTTATATATAAAATAATTATAATTATTTTATTAATATTATTAAAATTTCTGATAATTATAATAAATAAATTATTATAAAATCGAGTAAAATTAAATTTAAATTTAATTTTATTTAAATATTGATCCCTAATAATTCCACCAATCTCAATTTAAATATTTTATATATTAAAATTATCTCTGCTAATTTTAATTTAAATATTTTATTTATTAAAATATTTTTCATCATTTAATGATGAAGAAATTGAGTTCAGAACCATAGAAAATTTTAATCAAGATTCCATTTATTAATTTAAATTTTTAATAATTTAATATTATTTTTCATTTAAATGATAAAAAACAAATTCTAAAAAATTTATTTAATTAAAATTTAATTTTTAAATTTAATTTAATTTCTATTATAAATACTTAATTATAAATTATTAAATATTTAATTATTAAAGGAATATTTAATTTAAAAGGAGTAATAATATTTAAAAAGATTAAGTTATATTAAATCCAATTAAAATACTTGGAACTAAAATAATAAATCCTAATGTTACAGGAAGTATTCCAGTCCAAGTAAAACTTATAAGTTGATCATATCTTAATCTAGGAAAACTTGCTCTACAATTCATTATTATTTAATAATAAAGTGGACTTTATCTTAATTCTTTAATTAAAGAATTATTAGCATATAGTCTCTGAGGAATATCCCTGCTGATTGCTTAATTAAATAAATTATTACTTTAAAGTATTATTTAATTATAATATATAAAATATATAAATAAAATATTAATTTAATATTTTATAATATTACAAGTATTCCAGCATATAACTAATAAAATAAACTTGATTTTAGTTAAGTTTAAGAGCTAGTTTTACCCAAATATAAATAAATAAAATTAAACAAGTTTTTAATCCTAACATTAAAGCTTCTAAAGAGATAAAAGTTGAATTTTCAATTATTAAAAAAGGAAAAATATAACCTCCTAAAAAAAAAATACTTACTAATGTAGACATAAGAATAATTGATAAATATTCAGCTAAAAAGAAATAAGCAAAAGCTAAACTTGAATGTTCTGTAAAAAATCCTGCTACTAATTCACTTTCAGCTTCTGGTAAATCAAAAGGAGCTCTATTAGTTTCAGCAATTACTGAAATTAAAAATATTAAAGCTATAGGTAATAATGGAATAATATACCATACTGATTTTTGTACTTCAATAATTTTTATTAACCCTAATGAAGTTGATGGTAAAATTACTATTAAAATTACTAATCCAATAACTACTTCATATGATACTATTTGAGCTGTTGATCTTAAAGATCCAAGAAAAGCATATTTAGAATTAGCAGACCAACCTGAAAAAATTACTCCATAAACCCCAAAAGAAGAAATAGCTAATAAATATATAATTCCTAAATTTAAATCAGATAATGTTAATCCTGAACCAAAAGGAATTACACCCCATCCAAAAAAACTAATAGTTAAACTTAAAATAGGAGCTAATAAAAATAAACTTTTATTTGAATGTGATGGTAATACAGTTTCTTTAAGAAATAATTTTATTCCATCCGCAAATGGTTGTAAAATACCATAATATCCTACTTTATTCGGTCCTACTCGTCGTTGTATAGATCCTATTACTTTTCTTTCAGCTAAGGTTAAAAAAGCAATAGCTAATAAAAAAGGTACAATAATAATTAATACTTCGATAATAGATAAAAACATAAATATAATTAAATATATTCTAAATATTATTATAATAATTATATCAGAAAGTTATCATTCTTTATTTTAATTAATCTTCATCATTTTATGATGAAGATTAATTAAAAACTATATGATTATATTTAGGATTATTAAAGAAAATATTAATTAATAATAATAATTTTATTATTTAAAAATAAAAAATCCTTCATTATAAATAAAATATTTTCCCCTTAGGGAAAAATTTATTTAATTAAATATAATTTTTTATATTTTTATAATATTTTGACCTTTAAATCAATTAATTTAATGAATGATTCTTTATTCAAGAATTTATATATATTTTTTATATAATAAAATTAAAAAAAAAATTAATTTTTTTTTAGATTATTTCATATGAATTTATAAAATTTGATACTCCATTATATTATATTTATAATATAATGGATCCTTGATCTTTAGATCAAGGAGTATTTATTAAATTGAAATCCATTTATTTTAGTAAATAAATAAATTATAAATTAGGTAGAAATTGTTTCTAGAACCATAAGGAATTTTTATTAAAATAGTTATATTAAATTATATATAATTAATTTAATTGTTTAATTGGTTTTAAACAAAGAATAATAGGACCAATTATTGCTAATAATAAAATACAACTACTAATAATAAACCATAAAGAATATGTAGTATAAAGTATTAAACCAATACTAGCAATTTGATCAAAATTATTAAATGAATTATCCCATAAATTATTAAAATTATTAAAAATTTCAATTAAATTAAAAAAAGAAATTTCTTTTTTAGTATTACCAATAGAAAAAAAATTTAATTGGTCAAATAAAGAAATAAGTAAATCATTAGAAATATTTATTTTATAAAATACTTGATAAATAGTAATTAAAAATAATCCTCCTAAAATTGCGGCAAGAGGAACAGTTTTATTTTCATTAATTTCATTTAATTCTACTAATTTAATATTAAGTATTATTACAACAAATAAAAATAAAATTGCAATAGCTCCTACATAAATAATTAAATATGTAAGCTTTCTCTTTCATAAATTCTTTATATAAAGAATTTTAATTAATATATTTTTATAAAAAAAATGCAAAGAAAGAATTAAATATTTAATTCTTAATTTGTAACGTTTTAATTGTTTAATAATTTAATTTATTTAGTTAAAGGTTTAGTATAATAATAATGATTATTATATATTTTACCAGTATCTACAATATTATAAAATGCATTACGATTAATCTTTATATAATCTAAACATTTTCCTACAGATAAAAATGGAGTATTATTGATTAAATTATATTCAATATTATATACTCATACTTTTTTACTTCTTGATTTATTAGCAGCTAATGGTGCTTTATTTTTTTTAGTTGCACTCATTTTTAATTTATGATCATCAGTTATAATTCTACCTTTCAAACTCATAGAAATCTTAGCTTTAGTTTCTTCTGATAATGTTCTACCAGATTGAAAACTACTAATTAATTCTTTAGAAGTATCTGTATGATTAAATCCTCTAGTTCTATCTGAGGGTCTCATATTATATCCATTAGATATTATTGTATTATATAAATCAATATAATATTGTTCTCGTAATAATAGATCATTATTAGATACTTCATTAGTTGAACCTAATACTTCTAAAATAACTAAACTAAAATTATAATGTCCATATTTTAAAATAGCTCTATTAATTAAATTATCTAAATTTAATAATCTACTAGGATAATAATATGAACTTAATTGTCTTGATAGGTTATCTCCTGATCCTACATATTGTTTACCATTAATATTATTATACCAATAATAAATTCCTGCTAAATTCTTATTATCTAATATAACATTAGATACTTCGGACTCACTATTTAAATATACTTTAATATAAGTACTTTTTATAGATGATAAATCCAATGGATATTTATGATTAAAATATTCTAAGTTAATAGGATGAATAGTAGATAAATTTTCTAATTCAAAATCCATTCCAAAATCAGTTAAAATAGATCTTACTAATGAATTATTTAATAATATATCTAAAGATACCATAGTAGATTTCTTAAACACAATTACTATTATTAATTTAGCTAATGCCAAACATACATAATTTTGTATTTTAGGATATAAAGTCAATAAATATGATTTAATTAAAGGAGTTAATACATTCAATTTGGATAATTTATTTATTGATACATTTATATCTTTATTTGAATGATACACAATTACATTAAGTAATAAATTGTTTAAAGTAATAAATAACATGATTATAAATTAATGTGGCGGAGTCAGTAGATATTTCCCTATATAATTATAGGATTAATTAGAAACAATATTTATATTATTAAATAAATTAATAAGTTAAATTTTGTCTCTTATTTATATAAACATATTAATAAAATAAAATTTTACAAACTTATTTATTTATTTATTAAAAATATCAAGTATACTCGAATAATCTTATTGCTTAACAATTGAAAATGTTATAATGAGAATAAAAATATATTAATTAGAAAAAGATTGGACTATATCTTAATATATAAATTATTAAATACAATCTATATATTTATCACATGTAGTCTCTGAAGTATCTGTAATACAATAACTTACTGATTATCTTAATTAAGTAATTATTACCTTTTAGGTATACTTAATTTATAAAGATGTTCCAGTATATAGTGGTTTGACGGATTATTAACAAATATCCTTGGCCTTTTAACCAATAAAATTTATACCTAATAAAATTAAATAACAAGCAATATTTACAAATACAGCAATTAAAAATAATACAGAAATAATAGGATTTCTAGATGTAATAACTAAAATACCAGATAATACAGAACAAAAAGCTAATAAATCAAGTAAAATTGTATTCATATAATTAAATTAATATTTTTTTTAAGATAATAATAATAAAATACTTGATTTTAATCAAATTAAATAATAATTCTATAAAACCCTTTGGAAAAAAGAATTTTTTATAAAAGAGAATTATTATTTATAAAATTAAATTTATTCATTAAGTTTTCCAAACATTATATTTTTGGTAAATATTCTCTTCAATCAGATAAATCTGATTGAAGAGAATATTTCATTAATTAAAATTAATTTTTTATTAAAAATAATATTTTTAATAATACTTTAATTTAATTTTGGTGAAACTTATTCTTAACCATTCCGTTAGGAATTTATTCCTAATAATAATCAAAGAGATATAATCAAGAATTAAAAAAATAATCATTATTTAATTTTAAAAATCAAGGAGAATATTATTATTTTTAATAAAAAAAAATTATTTAAATTCACCTTAACTTTTAATTTCTGAAAAATTTTATAATAATCTATAATCAATTATTTTTCAGAGTTTATTATTAAATATTTATAATATTATTATTACATTATGTTTAATTAATTTTAATTAAATATTAATTTATAAATTTTAAAATTAAAATTAAAATTTTAATTAAAATAATTTATAAAATATTATTAATAAAATCTTGACTATAGTCAAGATTTTATTAATTAAATATATTTGATTAAATAAAATCTTGATCTTTAATTAAGTATTATTTCATTATTAATGATAAAAAATCTTTATAAAATAATTTTATTAAAATAATAATATTAATTGATGATATAAAAAATATTTATTTATTTTTTAAGAACAAGTAAAATTATTTTTCATAAAATTTTAGAATTTAATAATAAATTTTAAAATTTATAGTTAATATATATAAATAATAATTTATCATTAAATTTTATAAAAATAATAAAATAATTTGAAAGAACTTAAATTTATATTATATTATAATAAAGTCCTAAAAATATTTATTCTTGGTCTTATTTAAAATTTAAAATATATAATTATAATAAAAAAGTAGCTATAATTATTTTTATTTTAATATGGTTCTTAATTATAATTAAGAATATTTCTTAATATATATATATATTAAAAAAAAGATTTAAATCAAATACTTTGATATATAAATAATTTTAAAAACTATAAAATTATTTTTCATCATTTAAATAATGAAAAATTTCATTAAACTTTATTTTTCATCATTTTTAATAATAATTAATTAAATTAAAATTAAGTTAAAACAAATTATTAGATTTTTTTAGATTAAATTCAAAATATTTATATTCTGAAATATCAAATATTAATTAAATTTAATATATTAAATCTATAAAAGATTAATCTTTAGTTTTTAAAAATCATAATTTTGATTAAAATTTATATTTTTTATTTTTAATATTAATCAAAAATTAATTTTACTGAAATCATTTTCATTATTAATTATTATTATAATTAACTAATTAAATACTTTGATATATTAATATTAAATCGATAATCTTAAAATAATCCTTAAGACTTAGATCTTTATAATTTCCAACACTTTTAGTCCATTTATTTTAGTAAATGGATAAATTGTAAATTAGTATTGGAGATATTTTTAAATTTAATTTTAAATATATCTTAAAATTATGAAGATCCTATTTTTTAAATTAAAATTGTTTCTTTAGAAACTTATTTTAATAAAAAATGAATTTCATAAGAACTATCTCTAACACCTTTTTTTAAGATTTCTTCATTAAAATAAAAAGAATTGGTGTTGGAAATAATGAAGTATTTAATAAAAGAATATTTATATTATAAAGTATTTAATATTAATCAATTTCCTTAAAAAATTATTAAATCTATAATATTATTTTAATATTATATATTGATTTAATTAATTTTTAAAAAATTAATTAAAAAATTAAAGTATTTATCTTTGATAAAATATGATTATTCTAAAATATTTTTATAAAAATATTTATTTAATAATTTTATTATATATATATAATAAATATTTATTTTTTTTTTAATATTAATTATTAATTAATATTTTATTAATAATTTTTTACTAAAAGCAGTCGATAAAAGGAATTGAACCTTTATTAAATAGTTAACAGCCATTTGCTTTACCTTTAAGCTATATCGACATTATTTATAATTTATTTTTTAATAAAATTAAATTTTTTAATAATAAAAATTAAGTATTACTTTATCAAAGATGAAGTAATATTAAATTTAATTAAATTAATTAAAAAAAGAATTTTTTAAAATGGAGATACTTGGATTTGAACCAAGACTACTTATATGCAAAACAAGTACTCTACCAATTAAGCTATATCCCCTTAATACTCCATTATCTTAAGATAATGGATCCTTGATCTAAAGATCAAGGAGTATTAATAAAATAAATAATTTATTAATTAAAATCTAGTAAAAAATTATTAATAATTTTTCCACACAAAGTGTGGAAAAGATTTGCTTAATAAACTATTTTTACTTAAATCTTGATTAAAATATTCCATCAATGATAGAATATTTTTTAAATAAAAATTGAGGGAAATCAAGATTTTATTTTTTTTAATATTATTTTTATTATTTCTTATATTTTTTTTTAATTATTGTATATATATTTAAAAATATATAAGAAATAATTTAATTTACGGATTGTAGTCTAATTTGGTATGATACCTAATTTGGGTTTAGGAGGATGTTAGTTCAAATCTAACCAATCCGAATTATAATATAAACTTATATAAATTTATAAATTAAAAATGATTTATAATAATTAAATATAAAATCTTCTCACCAAAAGTAGAGTATTTCTTAATTTAAAAATTATAATAATTTATAAAGTAATATAAGTAATTTATTACTTATGATTAAAATTAAAATTAATAAATTATTTAAAAATAAATAAGATCAATTTTTTGATCGTTAAATTAAGAAAAATGTTAGTCGGTTTAACTTAATAGGTAAAGTATATATCTTGTAAATATAAAAGTAAAGGTTCAAATCCTTTAACCGGCATATTAAAAAATTAATTTCAATGGGCAATCATCTAGTAGGTAGGATATCAGATTTTGATTCTGAGTACGAAAGTTCGAATCTTTCTTACCCAAAAATTTTGAAAAAGAAAAGAATAATTTAAATACACTATATTAAAATTAAAATAAGTAAATTAATTTTTTTTTATAATTCATAATATTTATATTTTAAATAAATTTTAATGTTTAATAATATCTTAACCTTTAACTCTTTAAGAGTTAATCCTTTTAAATTCTCATATTTTGTGTGGGAATTCCATTGAAAATGGAAATTTTATTATAATAAAATTTCCTCAATAAGAAGAGGAATAAACTTTATCAAGAGTTAGATTAAGTATGGAAATAATATATATATATACATATTAAAATATTTGATTTAAATTCCCCAAAAATTATGTCAATCATATAATTGTATTCAAAATGGGAAAATATTTAAGTAATACTTAAGTATTATTCGTTTTTAATAAATTTATAAATATAAATCTCTTGATCTAAAGATCAAGGGATTATTTAATTTTAAAAATCAAAATTATTTTTCTTTATCTTTAAATGAAGAAAATTATATTTTTGATGGAAGTATTTATTAAAATTGACTAACGTCAAATAGTATTTTAAAAATATTTTTTAATAATTTTAAGTTATTAAAGGAATTTTATTTTTAGGAAGTTTTTTTCTATTTAAATCTATTAAAGTATTTTCAATTAAACCAATTATTGGTACAATAAAAATAAAATAAGCAAAATATAAAATTGTTGATACTTGTCCTATACTAATAAATGGTTGTTCAACATGTTGTCCTCCAAGCCATAATAATAATAAAAAATTTATTACAAATAACCAAAATGCAATTTTTATTAAAGGTCTAAATGCTGATCCTCTAATTCTTGAAATATCTAAAATAGGTATTATTAATAAAATAAAAATAGCACTTAATATAGCTACTACTCCACCTAATTTATTAGGAATTGATCTTAAAATAGCATAAAATGGCAATAAGTACCATTCAGGTACAATAGAAGCTGGAGTTTGTATAGGATTAGCAGGAATATAATTATCTGGATGCAATAAATTGGACTATATCTTTTTCCTATTCTTATAATTTAAATTTTAAATTTATTCCGGCAAAAATAAATCATTTATAATATTAATAAAAAAAAATAATTAAAAAATTTTAAATTATTTTCTTTCTTATATTAATTTAATAATTTTATTTTTTAAAATTTTATATCAAATTTAATATTAAAAAATTAAAATTTTTATATAAATTCTATATATTAATTAATATAAAATTAAGTTTTACTTAAATCTTACTCATTAAGTTATCCATACTCTATTCTTTTATTATTTATTATCTAAAAAATTTCTTTCAATCAAAATTGAATCTAGAAGGACGGGAAAATTTTTAAGTTAGAAACTTATTAAAATTAAAATAAAATTTTACTTAAATCTTTGTTTTAAAAATAATATTTTATTATTTATTAAATTTTAAAGAATTTATAAAAATATTAAATATTAAATTAATTAATTTTTAAAAGGATAATTTATTTTATTTAAATTATTATTTTTTTAAATAATAATTAATTATTGTATTTTCTATAAAATTATATATTTTTAAATATAAGTAAAAAAAAGGTAAAAGATTTTTCTTTCATTAATATAAAATATAATTTATTAAAAATAAAAATATTATTTAATATTCTTTTAAATAATATTTAAATAATTAAAGTGTTTTATCTAACTTGGCTTTGCCAAGAATTTTTTTTATGAAATCTTCTCAAGTTCTATATATAAAACCAGCTCAATTAACTAAAATTATTGGAACTGCTGTTTATAATAAATTAAATTCTAAAATTGATAAAACTGAAGAAATACATAATAAAAAAATTAATGAATTAAATCAACAATACCAAATTGATTTAGAAAATCTTAAAACTAATTATTATAATCCTAAACCATTTAAGTATGAACCAAAGGGATTAGGTTTTATTAATAATTCACCATATAGAAATTATTATTGGAATCCTTAAAATTATCATCAAGCTACTAAATTTTTATCTACTGAATATAACAATAGATTAAAATTATTAGAACAACAACAAGCTAATGATTATAAAGATATTACTTCTAAATTAGCTTCATATACTGAATATTTTAAACTAGAATTTCAAAAATTAAAAGAGTTAGAAACTACAGTAAATCAAATTCATGAAGAATTAAAAAAAAATAGAATAATCTCACATGAATTAAAACAAGATCTTAATAAAATTAAATTAAATGTAGATGAAAAAATTATGGTAATTCATAAAGAAATAGCGACTATAAAGAAATCTCATGAAGCAGATATCCAAACTTTAAATTATATATCAGAACAAGATGTTAAACATTTAAATAAAAAAATAAATAGACTTTCTAAACAAAATAAAAATGCTTCATCAGTATTAGAAAATACTTATTTTGATTATAATGAAATATTTATTAATTTTTCAGGAATCTTCATAATCTTCTATTATGAAAAATTATTAATATTCATTGGATTTTTTATTTTATTTATATTTGTTTTAATAGTTTTATATAAATCATTAAAATTATTTAAATTTAATTTTAGTCAAAAATTTATTTTATTAATAAAATTTATTGGTTTAATAATTATTCTTTACATATTAATAGAAGTAATGTGTATATAAATAATTTCTCCCCTTTAAATCATTTAATCCTTATATTCTTTAATTAAAGGGATTTTATTAAATCCAATTCTTACTCGATTTAAATTATAAGTAGTAATAACAATAAATAATTAAAAATATTGAGATTCGAACCCAAATAATTCAAATTAAAAGTTTGATGCTTTACCATTTAAGCTATATTTTTTATATTACCCATACTTCATAATCTCCAACATTTTTAATGTTGGGGATATTTTAAATTTAATTTAAAAATATTTAAATTATGAAATATGGGCTATATTTTCATATGGTGAATTTATTTATAATTTTAATCTTTATTAATAATTTTATCATTTTCAATAATTAAAGGTGAAGTAGTAATCCAAATTCCATTTTTATAAACTTTATTTCGTTTATTTAATATATATGAAAGATCAATTTTAGTATTTTTAGTATAAATATTACCTGTTTTAATATTTTTAACCCATTTTTCTTTATGTTTTGTAATAGTAACTCCTTTATAAAGAAGTTTATATTCATAATAACTTATATCAGATCCAATTGTTTTAGCTTTACTAATATATTCTTCATCCATTTTTTCTAAAATATATAATTTAGGTAATACAAATAATCCACTTTTTAATTTATTTTTATATTCTAATTTAAATTGACCTAAATTTTCACCTACATATTCATCAGGTAATGGTTTATCTAATGCAATACTATCTGTATCTGTATAATAAACTTTATAATCTGGTAAATGTATAAATTTATTTATATATATTCTAGCATAAGATGTAATAGCAGCAGCTAAACATACTGATTGTTTAACTCTTCTTTTAGATCTATCAAATTTTAATAATATTTCATTATAATTTTTACCAAATAATTCTACTAAAAATTTATCAGGAATAATACGATATCTTACAAAATATATATTCTCAAATAATTCATAAGGTGGTATTGATATAGCATAAGTTATTTTTAACTCATTTAATCTATTTTTATCAACAATTTCTGTTTTTTCATAAATTTCATTTATTCCTATTCTTCCATAAAGTGAATTTAATAACAATTTATAAATAGTTTTTAACGCTCCTTTTGATTTTATTCTTTGATTATAACACAATTCTACGTATTCTTTAAAAATAGTATTATCTCTTTCAAATATATATCCTTGTAATACTTTAATTTTATATCCATATTCAATAGCTTGTTTTAATTCTTCAGTAAAATACCATCCTTTCCATTTACCTAATGGATTAATTAAAATATCATCATTTATAAATAAATCATCATTAATTTTATATGGTAAAATAGGAATATGAAGATTTTTAGGTGTTTCAATCTCTGCATATACAAATCCGAATAATTCATTTAAATTTGGATTTGTTGTATATTTAGGATTACCAACAGGTATATCATTTAGTATAACAAATGGAAATAATGAATTAACATCATAATAATATAGATTTTCACCATAAGGTTCAAATACATCAACTCTTCCACCATAATAAGCTTCTCTAATATTATTACAAGCTTGACTTTGAAGTATAGGAATATTTATATCTTTAGTAAGAAAATTACTAGTATAAATTGATATAGCTAACGATGAAATAGTAATATAATCGGTAATATTTAAATTAAATTTATTATAAATTAGTTTATTTATTTTACAAAGAATCTCATATAATGAAATTAAATCATCTTTAAATATAAAAATGTTTCATCTTTCATTGACCAAACTGATTTAACTAATATACAATAATCATTAAAATTAAAATATTTTTTATCAAATTTATAATATTCATAATGAGGATTTGATCCTACATAATCTAAATTAAATTTATTTACAAAATCATATGGAAATACTCCTTTTTGAATATTTACTTCAAATGATTTACCTAAATTTCTTAGATTATCATTTAATAAGTTTATAGAATCTAATAATCTAATTTTAATTTTAGGTTTATTTAATTTTGATACATCTATAGCTAATAAACTATTATCTCTGATTAATGGTTTAATTTCATATTTACTTAATAATTTTTTTAATAAAATAATTCCATCAAAATTACCTATGTTATGAATATAAACAATATATTTATTATATTTAGGAACTATAATATCTTTAAATGCTTGTAATAACATTTCTTCTGATGAATTGTAATCTAATAAATAATATAAATATTTATTTTCACCATCATACTAACCACATGCATATGGAATAAAATAATTTTCATTATCTCTATAAGTTTCAATATCAAATGTTAAAAATTTTAGTATATCTTTTTGAAAAGATGATTTTAATAAAGTTTTTAAAATAATACAAATATTTTGAATTTCTATATAAATAATTCTTAATATTAATAATAAATCAATATTAAATAATTCATTTTGATTTGGTGATGGTAAATATAATTGATTAATTATTGATAATGTAAATTGTTTTGGAATTATTAATAATTTTAATTGATTAGATGCAGTTAATAATTTTAATTTATTAAATGCAGTTAATAATTTTAATTGATTAGGTCCGGTTAATAATTTAACTGGGACTGATAAACATAATAATTTATTAGGAGTAGTTAAATAATATAATTTATTAGGAGCAAGTAAACAATATAATTTATTAGGAGCAGGTAAACAATATAATTCTTTTGGTTTAGGTAAATAATATAAAATATTAATTATATTTTTATTAATAATTTTACCATTTTCTAAAATAAAAGGTTTAGTATCAATTAACTTTTGACAACAATCATAAATTAATAATCGTTTGTTTGTTGTTACTACTAAAGTATTAATTTCATTTTGAACATTAATTAAACCTTGAGTCCAATCTCTATACCATTTTTCTTGATATTCATCAATTTTATTTTGTTTATAAAGTAAAGATAATAAACTAAAATAAGAAATTGGATTTTTTAATCCTTTAATTTTAACTACTATTGGTTCTTTAAAATCAGTTGTTAATATACCATATCCTTTTGCTATTAAAAATACTCCAGAAATAATTTCATATTCTAGTTTTATTTGTCCTAATTCTTTTCCAACTAATTCTTGAGATAATAGTTTATCTAATACTACACTATCGGTATCACTATAATATACAGTATAACCAGGTAAATATTTATATTTATTAATTTCTATTCGTGCATATAAAACTACAGCAGAAGCAATTGGAATAGAAATATTAGGACCATTTATATTATCGTCTAATAAATCATTATTTTTAAAAAATTTTAGTAATTCTATATCATTATTAAATTCTACAACCTCTGTAATATCATATTTTTCATAATATTTATATGCTTCTTTACTTTTTACAATTTCAATTGTTTCTATAAAAGGACTTATTCTAAATCTACCATATAGTATATTTAATAATAATTTACTAATTGTATATTTTGGATCATTTTTTATAGAATTTCGTTTAATTTTATAAAGAGTATTAACAAAATTAACAAATAATACTTCTTTTTTAAATAAATAACCTTTTAATACTTCAATTTTATAATTATATTTATTTATTACTTCTTTTAGTTCTTCACTAAAATACCATCCTTCCCATGTTCCTGTTCCACAAATTGTTCGTCCATCCATTTTTGTTGGTAATACTGGAATATTTAAATTTTCTGGAGCTTTTAATTTACAATAAAAAAATCCAAATGATTCTTCATTATTAAGATTAATTTTTCCTTCAAAATAAATTGGTATTCCAACTGGTATTGGTTTAGTTATAACATACGGATATAATGAATTGATATCATAATACCATAAATTTTTTCCAAATGGTTTATATATATCAATTAATCCTCCATAATATGAATTATAAATATCATAAAATTGCCTTTTTAATTATTATTTTCATGTTGTAGTAATTATAATTAGTTTATTTTGTTGTATTTTTTTTAATATATATTTTTTAATACTAGGTAATTATATTATTTATAATACATTATAATAATATAATATTATAATAGATATTGAAGATATTTTCATATCTTTGATATGAAGTTTTATAATTTAATTTTAAAATTAAATTAATAAATTTAAATAAAAAAACTTTTTTTTTATTTAAATTTTTAAAAAATTATTATATTAAAAATATTTTTTTATTTTAACCCCTTTAAAATAATTATATTAAAGTAATTTTTATATTAAATATAAAAATTTTTGCCAGAATAAATTTAAAATAAAATTAAAAATTTTTTCTTTTTTTAAAAGATTTAATTAAATTATCAATTTTTGATTTATTAGGATTATTTTTTAAATGATATCCTCTTTCAATAAATAAAACTAATCGTTTAAAAGTAATATAATCAATATGTTTAACAGTTTGTAAAGGAAATTTTTCAAAATATTTTAATAATAATTTAATATTAGTTAAATCTGTTACAACATAATTGTATCCTTTCCAACTAATATCATAATAAATATTACCAAATCCAAAGCCATTTTTAATATTTTCTAAAATATCTTTTGATTTTTGTGTTACACTAATTGTTAAAGTATATTTATTTCTAATACTAAAATAACCTTCAGCATCAAAAAATCCTGAAAACCAAGGATTATTATTACTAAATTTATTATTAATTTTAGGTTCAATATTTAATTTATTACAAATTTTAATTAATTGTAAATGTTTTTCATTAGTTAATAATTTATTATTAATTGCTTCAATTACTTTAAGAAGATAAATTTTTTTATAAATTCTCCATCTATAAGCTTTTGTTTTACTTCTTTTAGTAATAGATCCATAAAATTTATTTTTAATTTTATGAAGTGTTTTAATATCTTCTTCTCCTAATGTAATTTCACAACTACATGCTCCATTTTTATAAATTAATAATGAACCATCACCATCAATTAATCCAGCTAACCAATAATTAAATTTATCTAAATCTTCTGAATAGGAATTAACGCATATAGTCTCTGAGGATCCCAAATTATTAAATAAATCTTGATTTTGATAAAAAGAAGATTTTATTAAATTTTTTGAAAAAATTTTTTGATAATTAATTCTTAAATTTATTATATTTTGAATTATAAAAATTATACATTGGTTTCCTGCTGATTGGTTTGTTATATTATTGATTTTTACTGAAAAGGGCAAAATAAATATAAAAGATGCGCTTATATTTCGAGTACAAATAATATTTAAACTATCCCAGCATATAGCGTTATTATAATACAACAATTTACATTGTTGAACGGCCATCTCTTGACCTAATTTATTAGGTGCATAAAATACAAATAATGTTAAAATTAAAAAAAATAAAAAAATTGTAATTAAATCTTTAAATGTATAATAAGGATGCATATAAATTATATCGGATTTTGATGAAAATCCTAATGGATTATTTGATCCATGTTCATCTTTAGCAATAATATGTATAATTGCTAAAGCTGCTAAAATAAATGGTAATAAATAATGTAAACTAAAAAATCGATTTAAAGTAGCATTATCTACACTAAAACCACCCCAAATAACATTATTATTATCGAGATAGCATTTAACTATCTCTTCTTATCATCACTGATAAGATTAGACTATGTCATCAACCTTTCCCATTTCAATTAAAATAAGGATTAAGTTGTTGGGTGCTCGTGTCCGGATTATTGCTAGTGCTGCTCACCGATTAGTCGTTGAACGTTCATATACTAATAAAAGCACTAATATACGCTTCGCTGCAAATTGTCTCTTTTTTTTATTAGAGATTTCCTTGCAATTCACCCAATTTGCGATTAAACCTTTTCAGCTTAATGGAACTCATCTGTATCTAGATAAATATTTTTATTTAATAATTTTTATTATTTCGGTAATTTAAGATTACAATATCGTGAACTTTGTCGAAGATCATTAATCCATTTATTGTATTGTGTAAGTTTATAACCCATAAGAGGATGTAAATCCGAAAAAGAAAAAAATTCTACTACTTTTTGAATATCTTTAATTGAACTAACAATAAATTTAGAAAGACTTCCATTATTTTCACCTTTTGTTTTTGTATCAAATACAATTTTAAATGCCTCAAATAATAATAAATGAGTTCGTTGTCGTAATGAAAAGCAAATATCTTTATTATTTTTAATAAAAAATGATCCTTCTGCTATAGTGAACCCAACAATCCAATTATAAAAAAAAGGTAACTTAGAATAACCTTCTGCAGTTTGAGGTAAACTATGATAAGCAGGAATTACAGTAGGTAATTCAGAATATTTTTTAATTTCATTTTGCAAGATATATATTGCTTTATCAAATTGTACTCTACGTGTATTAGTTAAAAAATATAAATTATGATAAATAATCAATGGAAATATAATTATTTGTAAATCTGTTCGAGAAATAATTAATTTTACAGTGTTAATTTTAGGATATTTATCGATACGACCAACTTTTAGTACAGAATAAATATAATTAATTAGATCTAAATCTCGAATATCTAAAGAAATAACTAGTTGGATTCGAATAAAACCTCCTGGTGTTTTGGTGATTGAAATATACCCATCACCATCGATTAAACCTATTAACATAGATAAAAAACTATATGAAATATTAAGTGCTTCTTGTTTTTCATCATTCGAACGAAATACAGTTCTACGTAAAGCTTTATTATTTACTATACCAATAGTAGGTAAGATACTTGAATAAATAAAAATATTATCTAGATACGGGAATTCTACAAAATCTTTACCAATCCAAGGAATTGCTGATAATAAATTAGTAATTACTGTTGCAGCCCAAAAACTTATTTGTCCCCATGGAAGTACGTAACCCAGAAAAGCAGTCCCAATCATTAAGAAAAAAATTACAACTCCAATACTCCATACTATAGTTCTAGGAGATCTATATGAACCATAATATAATCCTCTACCAATATGTAAATATACAAATAAGAAAAAAAAAGATGCTACATTAGCATGAAGATATCTAATTAACCATCCAAAATTTACATCTCTTATAATATGCTCAACACTAATAAAAGCTAAATTAATATTAGGTGTGTAATGCATAGCAAGAGTAACTCCTGTAATAATTTGAATACCTAAACATAATGCTAATAAAGAACCATAATTCCAATTATAATTTAAATTAGACGGTTGAGGAGAATCAATAACATAATCATTTACTATACTTAAAAATGTATGTCTTTTTAATAATCTCATTATTAAATAAAATTTTTTATCTTCCCTTTTAAAAATTATTATTTTTATAATTTTTTTATAAAAGAGGTTAATTAATCAAATTCCTTTTTCTTTTTAAGAAATATAATATATATAAAAATATATATATTATATTTTTAATATTAAATGATAAATTCCCACACAAAATGTGTGGGAATTTATCTTGATCAAAAGATTTTTGAATTCATATTTAAATATTTTAAAGTATTTTTAGGATTCTTATTTAAATATTTTTACAAAATTTTATATTTCTTTAAAAAAAAACTAAATTATAATTAGTCAATTTTTAAAAATATTATTTCTAAAAATATAAACGTGTTAATACGCATATTTAAAAAATAAATATATTATTCTCAAATAAATTATAAGAATTTTAAGAAACTATAATATTTACTATACTTATATTTAATTTATTAAATTTATAAAATATTAAATATAATATATATATAAAAATATTATATTATATTAAATTAATTAATTCTAGAAAATTAATATTTAATCAAGATAAATCTTTTTTGAGATTAAATAAATTTTTAATATTATTAATGATTTTTATATTAATAATATTATTATATTATAAATAAATTTTTGAAAAAATTTTAAGTTTATATTATATAATTATTATTTTAATTAAATTATTAAATAAATTTTTAGAATTATAAATATCAAAATAATATTATAATTTAATTTTATTTTACAAAATTAAATTATAATTTAATATGTTTTGATAAATTTATTTCTAATTAAAATTTAAAATTAAATAAAATTATTAAATTAGTTTTAAAAAATTAAAGATTAATTAAAAAAAAATAATGATTATATAATAATTATAAGGTTTATTAGTTTTTATAAAAAAAATTTTTTATTTTACTTATTAATCTATTATAATTATGTTTAATTATAAATTTATTAAATTTTTCAATAAAATTTCTTTAATTGAATATTCAATTAAAGGAAAAATTTGTTGAATTAGTCTAATGGATAGAAGAATTTTTAGTAAATTTAAGAGCACCTTTTGACCATTCATACAGAAATCCGATTGTTAAAATTATTAAAAAAATTATAACAATCCAAAATCCTATTAAAGAAATTTCATGTAATATAATAGCAAATGGGAATAAAAATAATACTTCTAAATCGAAAATAATAAATAAAATTGCTACTAAATAAAATTGAATACTAAATTTTTGTCTCGCATCTCCTAAAGGTGTAAACCCACCATTTTATTCCAATTTTTTCAAAAAGGTTTGGATTATACCATATTTCTAATTATAAATTTCTTATTTAAAAATTAGAAATCTTCTTTATAATCTCTGAAGTAATTTTAAATAATTCACTTGCAGATTGTCCATTATTATATATTAAGGATTTTTACTATTAAGTACCTTAATTTTTAGAATATTCCTGCATATTAAGAAGTTATCAGTTCTCAAGTTACCTTGAGATGGAGCATTTAAGTTAACTCATAAGGAGATACTTTTTCACTATCTGGTTTATTAATTGCTAATAATTGATTAACTGTCAGTAAGACAGATATAAAAATTGGTACAAACAAAAGATAAAAAGTTAAAGTACTCATTTACCAATAAAATAAACTTAAAGTGAAAAGATGAACACTATTTAATAAAGGTGTAGGATTTAAAATAAAAAAGATTAATATTAAAGTAATAATTGCAATTACAAAACTATTAGTCTCTTCGGATTTAATATCTAATTGAAATAAATTTTTTTGAGAATTTAAAATAATTGATTTTAATTCTTCTTGATTTTTTTTTAAATTTTTAAATTTAATAGAAGATTGGTAAGAAGTCCAAGAAAAAATTTCAGTTAAATTTAATGAATCAAAATGAATAACTTTAATAATTTTTAAATAATAAGCAGCACTAATTACACTTACTAAAATAGCAATTATAGCTAAAAAAAAATTACCATTATGAGTTACTGCATATAAAATTATTTGTTTCCCAAAAAATCCTATTAAAGGAGGAATCATTTTAACATTAATTAATATAAAATTGATCCAAATATTTCCAAGTATGAATCGTTGAATCATATTTTATATTTTTTTTAATTTTAATAAAATTTCATTACTATTTTCATTTTTATAATTTTTTTGTAATAACTAAATTATGAATTTCTTTTAAACTTATTACTGCAAATTGTTTACTAGAAAATAGAGGAAATTCTGTTAAATAATTTAATATAATATTTTTGATTTAATTTTATCTGTTCTTACTAAATAACCTAATTCATTTTTTCTTGGAATTAGAATTATAGATAAACTTTGAAAAACATAAAGATCATCTAATTTAAAATTAGAAAATATAAATAGAATCTTTATTAATATTAATTAATGTTTGGACTATTTCTTAATTTTATAATAAATTTATTACGTGTAGTCTCTGAGGTTTATATTATTTTTATAATAAATATTATTTACCTGCTAATTACCTAAACTTATAAAATATTACCTATTAAAGTATTATAAGTTTAATAGGCTTTAAGCATATTGTAATATTCTTAAGTTAAAATACAAACATTTAATTTTACTTCTGGCATTCTTCCTTTACCAGCTAATGAAAATAAACTAATAGCTAAACTTAATCCTAATAAAGGATTAATTTGAAATTGTCCTTTTAATTGACTAATAAATTGTACTGGAGAATAAGGATATAATTTTTGAAAATGAAGTAAAGATCCAAAAGCAATAATAATAAAGAAAATATTAACATTAGTTAATGAATATTGAATTAAATAAAATAAAAATGATTCAATTGATTCTTCACTGTTAATAGCTAAAGCTATTAATATAAATCCTATATGAGAAATTGTACTATAAGCTAAAAGTCGTTTAATTTTATATTGAGTTAATCCTCCGATAGTACCTACAATTAAAGAAAGTAAAGAACTAATTAATAATAAATATGTCCATGATGACCAATTAATTAATTGATTAAATCCTTGAAATTCTAAAATAAATACTAATAAAGAAATTTTAGGTATAGTTGTTAACCATGTTGTAACTAAAGTAGGTACACCATCATAAACATCTGGAGCCCAATTATGAAAAGGAGCAGCTGCTACTTTAAATAATAATCCAATTATAATTAATAATACACTAAATTCAATATAATAATTATAAATTATTGTTGAACAAAATATATATAATCCTTCAAAATTAGTTAATCCAGTAAAACTATATAATAATCCACTTCCTAAAAGAATAATAGCAGAAGATAAACTACCTAATAAAAAATATTTTAATCCTGCTGATGTTGCTGATTCTGATTCTCTATAAATAGTAGCTAAAATATAAACAGCAAAACTTTGTAATTCAAGTGATAAAAATATTGATACTAAATCATTACTTGAAATTAAACTAGTTATACCTAACACTGTAAATAATACAATTAATGAATATTCTGCAATAATTAATAATTTTTTATTTAAATTTATTTTATAAGGATAAATACTTTGATTTTGATTTAAATCAAATTTAGAATATTTATATTCTGAACTATTCCCTAAATTATTATTAATCTCATTTAATTCCATAATTTGAGGAATTTTATTAAAATTTACTAATTTTTTATTTTCAATTATATTTTCACCTAATAAAAGAATTAAAGCTCCTATTACATAAATAAATAAATCTATACCTTGAGTAATTATAGTTACTTGAAAAAATCCGTTATAAATATTAATTCCAGAATTAATAAGATTTTGACCATGATCAAGAATATTATAAGCTAAAATTCCAGAATAAAGTAATAATACAATAGTGATTCTATTAAAATTAATAGCAGAAATTTTAAGGGAAAATAAAGCAATCGTTAAAATTATGATTAATAATCCAAAGAAAATCATTACTTACTTAATAACCATTTTTTTTTTATAAAAATAGTATCGGTAATTATATTTTTTGATTTTAAATCAAAAAATATAATTATCATTATTTTGGTGAAATGAATTTTTATCAAATATAAATTTAAAAAAATTACTTAATATCATTAATCAAGTTAAATTTTATTAATAAATATTCCCACTAAAGATGGAATATTTTTTCATTTTTAGATAAAAAAGATTATTTTAATTTTTAAATTAAATTATTCTTTAATTTTTATCAAAAAAAAAATTAAAAATAAATACCTTGATTTAATCTTGACTTTAGTCAAAATTCATATTTTTTTTAACAAAATATGAATTAAATTAAATTAAATTAAATAAATTAAAAATTAGCCTCTTAGAGGCTAATTTTTAATTTATTCTAAAATATTTTTGATATTTATTTAATTATTTTTGATTTTAGTCAAAATATTATTTTAATAATTTTTTAATATAAAATTAATTTTATATTAATATTGTTATTAAATATTTTTTAATCTTTAATTTCTAAGAAATTTGTTTTTAATCATTAAAATAAATTCTATCAGGAGTTAAATCAAAGATCCATAATTTTAAAATTATAAATATTAAAATATTTAATTTAAAAATTTTTTATTACTTATATATATAAATAATATTAATTATTTTTAAATAATCTAAATAATAATAAAAAAATACAAATTAAAATTGTTAATTTTTTTTTATAAATTTAAAATTTTTTTAAATAATTAATTAATATAAAATTAAGTTTTTATTATTTTTTAAATAAAAATATTATTTTTATTAAAGTTTTTTTTTATATTAAAAATTTAATAAAGGTGTATTAAATTTTTAATTATGATTGAATAGGTAATGTATTAACTGTATGAAATGAAGGTGGTGAAGATAAACTCCATTCTAAAGAAGTAGCAGTTTCAGTTAATAAATTTTTATTTGAATATTCAAAAAATGCAGGTACTTTCCAATAATTATTAGTTAAATTATATTCTTGTTTACTTAATAGATCATATAAAATATATAAAAATAATATTGTTGAAACAATAGATACAATTGAACCAAAACTTGCTACAAGATTCCATCCTGCAAAAGCATCTGGATAATCAGGAATTCTTCGTGGTATTCCTGCAAGACCTAAAAAATGCATAGGAAAGAAAGTTAAATTAACTCCAATAAATAATGTCCAAAAATGAATTTGTCCTAATAATTCATTATATATTTTACCTGTAATTTTACCAATCCAATAATAGAAAGCAGCAAATAAAGCAAAAACAGCTCCTATAGATAATACATAATGAAAATGAGCTACAACATAATATGTCAATTTTTCCTTTATTGCTAAAGGGATCGGACTATATCTTATTTAATCATTTAACTAAATAAATTTTCAATTGTCACGTATAGTCTCTACGGATCCTACTCCATTTTAATTTAAAATGTTTGGTTTCCACGGTATTGCCTTTAATATAGTTGTAGATAATTTAATAAAGATAATATTAAAGGTTTCACCGTTAGCAATTTATAAAACAAAATTACCGAAAGAATTATTATTAAGATTCTTTCATAGTGACATAACAACACAACACTTTATTAATTAATAATATTTTTAAATTTTGAATAAGAAATTAATTTTTCTCCTAATAAAGGATATTTATTAAAATGTTCAATTAAGTTAATAAATGTAGAATGACGGTAAGTTTCTACTACCCAAAAAGTTTTATGTGGATTTCTAATTTTACTTTGAATTTGAAAATAATTTCTAATTGATTCAATTAAATAACGATCATCATTTTGTCCAATACTAAATGAATGATTATTAGAATTTCTAATATTAAAAGACCCTTCAGCTTCAATAAAACCAGATAACCATTCTGCAAAATATGAAACATTAGTATTAATCAAATTTTCTCGTAAAGAATATTTATAATTTCTATTAATTAAATACCAATTAATATCATTTCTAATTAAACATTCTTGTATAAATTTAATTTGTGCTCGTAAACGAGAAGTAAGAGGAGGATAACATATAAAAATATCTAATATTTTTATAATTTCAATTCTTGAATTAACAACCCACAAAACATAATCATTTTTAATTATATTAACACTTCCACCGAGTGTATCTTTTATTAAACTTAATATAGCAATGTTTTCTGGGCAATATTTTAACTTAATAACAAATCTATATTGAAGAGATTTATTTCTCCAATGATTAACTTGAATACTTCCGTCACCATCTATTAATCCTACCCAAAATTTTTTAATATAATCGGTATTTTTAGTTCCTAAAGAACTAAAGTTACACACATAATTATTTTTAAATAACATTAATAAATATGATAAATTATAATTATATAAATTATTAATTAATGGTTTATCATGTAAAGCAATATCTAAAGAAGCATTAGCTAATACTACGCCAGTTAAACCACCAATTGTAAATAAAAAAATAAATCCAAGTGCAAATAATATTGGAGTAGTAAATCGTAGACTACCACCATATAAAGTAGCTAACCATGAAAATACTTTAATACCTGTTGGTACTGCAATAATTATTGTAGCAGCTGTAAAATAAGCTCTTGTATCAACATCAAGACCTACTGTATATATATGATGACTCCATACAATAAATCCTAAAATTCCAATAGATAATATAGCATAAACCATTCCTAAATATCCAAAAATTGGTTTACCAGAAAACGTAGAAACTACATGACTAATAATTCCAAATCCTGGAATAATTAAAATGTATACTTCAGGATGACCAAAAAACCAGAATAAGTGTTGATATAAAATCGGATCTCCACCTCCTGCTGGTTCATAAAATGAAGTATTAAAATTTCTATCTGTTAATAATATAGTAATCGCCAATATTTCTTGATCTACTGAACAAAGTTCCATGACTACAAGTTAAAAATTACTTGGTCTTAAAAACATTATAAATAAATATAATAGTTTAGAGTAGATACTCTTCAAGTTACCCTGAAGTTGGGACTATATCTTATTTATCTAAGTTGTAAAATTTATTTAAATGATCCCAATTAAAATTAATTCTTTTATCATTTATACCTGATTTGATTATAATAATTGTATCAATACCAATTTTATTTCTATGTTCACCTAATTCAAATAAAGAAAGAATTTTAACCCAATCTTTATAATCTAAATATTTACTAGAAAATAAAGGAAAATTTTCTAAATAATTTTTTAAAATAAGATTTGCTTTTAAACTAGTAGTTCTTACTCTATATTCAGGTTTTGGTATATTTATTCTAATAGGTTTTACTATAGAAATTAAAAATTTCGCAATAATATCTAAAAATAAAAAATTGTTTCTACCATTATGATCATTTTGTCTTTGACTTAACTCAAATTTACATTCTATTTTAGGATATTTTGAAACTATTGTTGTTCTAACAGAAAAATGACCATCAGCGTCAATAAATCCTGAAAACCATGCATTATTAATTAAAGAACTATTATCTAAAGGATTTTTAATTATATTAAGATCTTTAAATCTTATGTTTAACCAATCAATTAAATTCCATAAAGCATGAATTTTGGGTGTTCTTATATTACCATTAATTAAAGTTACTACTAATAATAGTCCTTCATAATTATTAATAGTTAAAATATAAGCATTAACTCCTTTTTTTCTAGAAAGAGAACCATGACCTAATTCTTTTTGAATTATTAAAGCCAATGGAAAATCTTTTAAATTAAAAACAATCTGAATTGAAGGATAATTTAATTTACCTTTAGTTGATCTTTCAGATGTTGGAACTAAAATAGTTCCATCTCCTTCAATTAATCCAGCTAAATAATAAGCAAAATTTGAATTAGATAAATTTTTTAAATTATTAAATTGTTCTTCTAAATAGAAAAAACGTAAATCTCTTTTAGTATTTAAATTTCTTATAAAAATAAAAGGTAAAATTTTACAACAGATAAATTCCGGCGTATAGTCTCTGAGGATCCCATTTAGATTTAAATCTAGATAGTTTCCTGCTGATTGTGTTAATCGATCAAAAATCGAAGTTTGATATAAATATATATCAAATCCATACTTGACTTTAGTCAAGTATGGAGATAACAGTTTCCAGCAAATAGCCGAATTTAAAGCAGGCACAAATTTACCTGCTAAAACAGGTAAAGATAATAATAATAAAATAGCAGTTACTAAAATTGCCCATACAAATAATGGCATTTTATGAAAACTTATACCTGGAGCTCTTATATTAATAATTGTTGTAATAAAATTTATTGCACCTATCATAGAACTAATACCAGCTAAATGTAAACTAAAAATTGCTAAATCAACAGAACCTCCCGAATGTGATACAATACTAGATAATGGAGGATATCTTAAATGTTGGTAATCTCACCTTGATCTAACTTTTTAAAAAGTTTACTTTAAAAAGATTAGCTTTTTAAAGCTAACCTCTGACGAGGTTTACCTCTAAGAGATTAGTCTCTAAGAGGCTAAAGATCAAGGTTATCATTACACGCCATAATTCTTATTATGGATCGGACTATACCATGATCCTTTGTTTCAAACATTGTTTTAAAATAAATGTGGTTTGATTTTATAATTCAATTAATATCCCTTGAGAGTTTTATTCTTGACTTTAGTCAAGAAGTTATTTATCTTTCCAAAGACTAAGATCAGGTTTGATAGCTCTTAAATTTCTTAATCTTTGTTGAATTTTTTCTAGTTCTTGATATGTTAAATCCTTATTAAATGTTCTAGACCAAATTTTATATTCTACTGATTTTATACCTTTCATAGTATCTTTAAAATATTTAATTACATTATTTAAAGATCTAGAGTTCATAGTATCTAGTAAATAATGAGGATTTTTAAGAGATAACCTTGATCTAACAGGATTTTTAATATGTAGAATATATCCAATAGCTTCTAACACCTGTTTATCTGATTTTTGAGATAAACCAAAACCATGAGAATATCTCATTAGATCTCTTTTAGTAATATAAAAACTACCTTCTGCTTCAGTAAAACCAATAATCCAAGGTTTAGATATTACTAAAATAGATTTTTCATAGTCTAATTCTTCTCCAAATTTGTAATTAATTTTTTCCCATGCTGGAGATACATAATCATTATTTGGAGTTTCTTTTCTTAATACCTCAAGATCTAGATTTTTGTCATAAATTGATTTATAGGGATCTACAAGAATAGAATATGCTTTTTTAAATTTAAGATAATGAAAATATTTACTAGTAAGTAAAGGATACTTATCAAAAATAGGAAAAATTACTTCATTTAAAGCTTTTCTATCCCTAATTCTTAAATTTACTATTCCAGTTGATTCATAATTTACTTTTCCTACTCCCAATTGAGACTTAATATAATATAATAATCTTGTATTATAAGCTCCTTGGCTTAATTTGTATGTTAAATTCCATTTTTCACCTGATTTAGTAATAGAAAAAGTACCATCCCCATCTGTTATACCAATTAACCATTGTTCAAACCATATTTTATTTATAGGATCCTTCACGTTTAGTCTCTGATGGAATGATTTATCTAATCTTTGTAAGTTTTTACTAGTGTTGGTAGTAAAATTTACAAAATTTATTTCATTCCAGGCAGGTTGTCCCCATGTCGAAAACATTTTTACATGCAGCATAGTATAAAACATTTTAAATTGCCACGAGTATTTTTCTCCAATTTTTCTTCGATTTAATCGTTGAAAATACCATAAGATTAGAGGAGTTTCCCGCATCGAGTGAAGTTTAATTGCCCTCAAATTACTTTGAGGCGACTGCATATCCCCTTCCACTTCTGGAATATTTTTTCTTACAGTCCATCCTGTACCAACTCCTTGTTCAACAAATGAACTAGTTACAAGTAAAATTAAAGATGGAGGTAATAACCAAAAACTAATATTATTTAATCGTGGAAATGCTATATCAGGAGCTCCAATTATTAAAGGAACAAACCAGTTACCAAATCCACCAATTATAGCAGGTATTACTAAAAAGAAAATTATAATAAATGCATGAGCTGTTACAATTACATTATATAATTGATGATCTCCCTGTAAATATTGTACCTAAAATATTCATTATTATTATAAAAATGATATTTTTTGGACTATTTCTTAATTTAGTTATTTTATAAAATTATAAATATAATTTTATAAAATTTTTAATTAAAATTTATTACATATAGTCTCTGAGGTATTTTAATTTTATAAATATATATATAATATATATATTATTTAAATTACCAACTGATTATTTTATAATATTAAATTATTACTTAATAGTATTAATATTAAAAAAAATTTTTCAGTTTATAGTAATATTTATTATTGAAAGTATTTTTGTATTAATATTTTTTAAAAATAATAAAATATTAAAATTTTTTGAAGATTAAAAAAAATTTTTTTTTAATAAGATTTAAGATAAATTAATTATCTCTTCTTATAATTAATTTTTAAAATAAAAATTCCTTTTTATATAGAAGTATTATAATTAAAATTTAATAATTAAAATATTTTTATTTTTTATTTCTTTTACTTTATTTTAATTATTAAATATAATTTATTTTAATTAATTATATAATTATAATTAATAAATTTTTATTAAAAAAACTTATTAATTTTTATAATTTTATCATTATTACATAAGTAATAATTAAAAAAAAAAAATAAAAAATAAATTTTTTATAAAAAATTGGAATTTTATTTATAAGAAGGACAATTATAAAATAATAATTAAAAATTTTTAATATGAGACCTGCTCAAGTTACTTTATATATAAAACCTTCTCAAATAATTAAACTTTTTGGTCCTATAGCTGCAGCTATAACAGGAGCTGCTACTACTATTTATGTTACTAATAGTACTAATTAAACTTATTTAGAAATTGCTCAAATTAATGCTGAAGCTCAAGCTCAATCTTCTTCTGCTTTAAATAATAATACTACTATTACAACTACAACTGTAACTTCAACTACAACAGAAACAGGAACAATTAATACTTCTTCTACAACTGTAAATAATTATAATAATGCTTCTTCTATCTGGGAAAATGAATATTTTAATTTTAGTAATTTATTTAATTTTAATGAATTAACAATTTTACAAATATATAGTTTTAGTAATTTAATATTTAATGTAACTATAATTTATGGTATTTTAGGTTTAATTGAAATTTACTTTATAGGAAAATATGGTGATCAATATTTAACTAAATTACCAAAATGGGGTAATTATATTATATCTAAATATCATAAAATTGCCTTTTTTAATTATTATTTTCATGTTGTAGTAATTTTAGTTAGTTTATTATGTTGTATTTTTTTTAATATATATTTTTTATTAAGAGGTAATTATATTATTTATAATTTATTATAATATATAATAATTTATCCTAAAAAATTAATTCCTAAATAATTATAATATTTATATAATTTAATTATTATAATATAATATAAATATTATTAGTAAAATTAAATAACGAAAACTTTTTTTTTATTTAAACTTTTTTTAAAATACTCACTTAAATTAGAGAAAATTTTAATTTTTCTCTTAAATCAAATTAAATTTAATTAAATTTAACTTAAATATTCATATAAATGAATATTCGAATATATAGAATAATAATATTATATTATTATTTAAGATAAATCTTCACTTTAAGTGAAGATTTTCTCTATCAGGTCAATCTAAAGATTTATCTGGATGATATTCGACTTATATTAATTTAATTTAAAATTTTAAATACCTTTAATTTTATTTAGGTAATTAAAATTACCTAAAATCTTATTATCAAAAATTAAAAAAAATAATTTAATCTTCTAAATTTTTTTAATTTTAAATATTATATTATTTATTATATTATTTATTGATTGGAAGTTTATAAAGTATTGATTTATGAAAATAAGGTTTAATAATTTTTCGTAATTTAATATATGATAAACGTCCAAAAGCAATAGCATATTTATCTGTACTTCTTTTTCTAATAACTGTATCTAAATCAAAACATTTTTTTAATGTTTTAATTAATAATTCTACTTTTGTTTTAGTAAAATTATTAGTAAATAATAAAAATCTTCCTACACCATCATATCCTCCATCATCCATAGCCCAATAAGCTAAACTAATAGGTGTAAGTAAATTTCGAATATTAGATGGAACAACTTTAATTTTATTAATATAAAAAAGATCATAATAATAATTAAAACAAGGAAAACTTAAAGTTTTAAAAGTCCATCTTGTGTACCATTTTTGTTGAATTTTATGATAACTTTTTTCTATATAAGGTTTATTAGTTACATATATAGCAAATAAACTATAAAGATAAATTAAATAAGATTTATGTACTTCACCTTGTTTAAATTTTATTCGTGTATTAATATATTCTCGTTCTAAAAATCCGTCACCTAACAAAAGACCAATTAAAATTTCGTCAATAATATGAGGAACTTTTATAAAATTTTTATATTCATTTGTATATATAATATTATTTCTTTGAATTTTCGATATTAATATTATATTTGGAAAATTTTTATTTTCATAAATATAATTAATATTTTTTTCTATTATAAAAAAAAAATTTTTTTTAATTGATATTGAAATAAATAATTTAATATCAAATTAATATTAAAACATAATTTATTTAAAAAAATGTTATTTAAATAACTAATTATTAAAAAAGTACATAATAATATATTAATACAATTAATATACTTTGATGGTAAACCAGGCATACAATTACCAGGTCCAGCTAATTCTAATCTAATTAATATAGAAAAAGCAGTTCCTACTATACCTGCAAAAATAGCAAAAATTAAATATAATGTACCAATGTCTTTAGCATTAGTAGAAAATAACCATCGTACCATAGTTTTAATATTAAATATTTTTTTATTATTGTCCTTTCTTATAATAAAAATTAATTTTAATTAATTTTTATTATAAATTAATTTTTATATTTTATAATAAAAATTTTTAATATTCCTTTAAATATTAAAAATATTTAGGGATAATAATAAATTTTAAAGGAAAAATTATAAATAATTATCTTAATAAATAATAATTATTTATAATTAACTTCCCCACCAATAAATACTGATAAATAAAAATAACCAAACTACATCAACAAAATGCCAATATAAAATAGCAGATTCAAATCCAATATGATGATGATCAGTTAAATGATAAGATAAAATTCTAAATAAACATACAGTTAAAAAAATAGTACCAATAATTACATGTAATCCATGAAATCCTGTACTTATAAAAAATGTTGATCCATATGCTCCATCAGCTAATGTAAAAGGAGCATTATAATATTCATAGCCTTGTAAAGCTGTAAAAATAATAGCTAATACAATAGTTGCTATTAATCCATAAATTACTCCAATTCTATTTCCTTGAATTAAACTATGATGTGCATAAGTTACAGTAGCACCTGATGATAAAAGAATTACTGTATTTAATAAAGGAATCTCCCACATCTTCTTTATTTATTACCAAGTTTATAAATTATTTCTAAGAAAAATTAATAAATAAATCTTGGAAGATGTATAAATTAATATAATTTGTATTTTATTGATTCATGAAAATGTTCTATTACTAGTATTCTAAATTTATTTATAGATTCAGTAAAAATATAAATTCTATATCCATTATTATGATATTGAATAGAATTAATAAGATTAAATTTTTCTAGTAAAACTTTAGATAATAAATTTACTTCTTCTTGAGTAAATCCATGAGTATTTAAATGAAATCCTGAACCTTGTTTATTACCATCATCCATAGCCCAATAAGCTAAACCCATTGGAGTTAAGAATTCTCCAATATTTAATGGTACTATTTTTTTACCTGTAGAATAAAATAAAATATGAAGTTGAGTAAAACAAGATTTTTGTCTACTAGTAAATCTAATAGTTTCAATTGGTTTACCTTTTAAGATTCGAACCCTAGTTGTAGGAGGAGATTTATAATATTCCTTAAACAAATCATATAAATGCAATAAATAATCTTTATGTTTAATTGATTGTTCAAAATGTAAACTTGCATTTTCTATTTTATTTCTATAAACATGAACGTCTCCTTAAATTAAACCTACTGTAATTTCAAATAATTTAGGCGGTAAAGGTGGACCTATAGGTAATAATCCAGCTTTTCTATATCCTCGTTTACTAATAAATAAAGGAAATAGAATAAATAACTTATTAAAATAATACATCTTTATAAAAAGATAGATCTTATCTTTTTCCAATTTTTATAAATTGGAAAATAAACATATGATCGTTGAGGTTAAATTAATTACCTGCTGATTATCTTTATTAACTAATTATTACGTTAACGTGTAGTCAAATATATAAGATTTTCCAGCATATAGTTTATTATGTTACTAGATCTTTACAGATCTAAATCCCTAGGATATTTAAGGATTTAAAGGTTCAATTCCGGCAGGTGGCCAATGAGCACCTAATTCAATAGCAGGAGACAATGAAGAATTAAAAAATGCCCAAAAAATTGAAATAAAAAAAAAGACTTCAGATACTACAAATAATACAAATCCTAAAGTTAATCCTTTTTGTACAGCAATAGTATGATGTCCTTGAAAAGTACTTTCTCGAATTACATCTCTAAACCATAAGACTATTGTAAATATTAAAGTAATTAATCCTAATATTAATAAAAATACACCATTAGAATACCCATGAAAAGTTATTACTCCTGATAAAGTTATAGTTAATAATGAAAATGAAGCTAATAAAGGCCAAGGTGAAGGTTCTACTAAATGATATGGATGAGCTTGAATTGATCTAAACATTAATTAATTAATTAATTAATCATTTATCATATTATTTTAAAAAATATTTAATAAAAATTAATTTTTTTTATTTATTATTTTTTTAATATGTCACAACATCCCTTAATTAATTTAATTTTAACCTTTAAAATTAATATATTAAAAAATTTTTTAATTTCTAAGGAAGGGAAGATAAATAGTGAAATGATAAATTATCTCTTCTTTATATATAAAAAATTTAAATTACTTAAATTCTTAAAATATTTATAAAATATTTTTTATAATATAAAATAAATTTATTTTAAAATTTAATTATAAAAAAATATTTAAATTTATTATTTAATAAAATAAAATTATATTAATTAATTATTAATGAAAAATTTATTTTTTACCTAACTTATATATTTTTTATTATTAAATTTTATTTAGTAAAATTTAATTAGTTCTTTGATTTAAATCCTTTGATTTTAAAATTTAGCTCATAACTTTAAAATTATGGATATCATCTAATTAAAGATTTAACATAATCATTTTTAAAGATAATTATATAAAAATCAAGGAAAATATTTCTACCATCGGTGAAATATTTTTTAATCAAAAAACTAAGAAAATTTAATTCATTTAATTATAGAATATTTAATTTTTATAATTATTAAAATTAAAATTGAAAAAATACTTCTTGATCTAAAGATCAAGGATCCATTATAAATATAATATAATATAATGGAGTATTAATAAATTTTTTAAATAATTAAATTAAGTTTTTAATAAATATTATAAGTAATAATATTTAAGAAAAATAGCTTAAATGGCAAAGCCTCTAACTTCCCCACTATTACTTTATGATGATGGGGGGTTCAAATCTTTATTTTTTCAATTAAAATAATATATTTTAAATATAAATATATTATTTTAATATTAATTACATAAGTAATTAAAAAGTTTTAATTATAAAGAAACTTAAATTAACATAATATTTAAAGATATAATAACCCAGAAAGAAAACATAGCTTAAATGGTAAAGCATCAAACTTTTAATTTGAATTATTTGGGTTCGAATCCCAATGTTTTTAATTATCTATTTACTTATACATATTTTTTCATCATTTAATAATTAGAAATAATTTGATTATAATCAAATTATTAATTAAATTATTTTAAAATATATAAAAATATTTTTTTTAATGAATAAAAGAAAAGAAGAAACTAGTAGATAAAAATGATTAATAAAATTAATAATCCATATTACCCCTATTTTTTCAATTAATAATTATTTTTTTTTTAATAATTATTAATTAATATTAATAAAAAAATATAATTTTAATTAATAAAATCTAATTTTAATATTAATAAAAAAATATAATTTTAATTAATAAAATCTAATTTTAATATTTACTTTTCTACGGGATCTTTTATAAAATTTAAAAGATTCTTTTAGGAAATGTAAACATTTTTATATGATTTATTTTAATTCTTAATAAGAAAGATAAAAATCGAATTTTTATATAATAAATTCTTAAATACTAATACATTGTTAATTATACTACCTTCTTTTTTTATAAAAATATTAATTATTTTTATAAAAAAATTTCTATATTTTTTATAAACTTAAAAGTAATTATTTTAAAACCATTAAAATTTTAAGGTTTTTTATAACCTTTATTAAATTAATAAAGGTTATAAAAAAATTATTTTAATAAAATTCTTTAATATAATAATTTTTTTTTTATTTTTATTAATAAATAAAAATTATGTTTTATTATTAAAAAATAAATTAATTCATACAAAATTAAACAAGATGAAGAAGAATCGAACTTCCAATAAAGATTTTGGAGATCTATGTTTTACCATTAAAACTATCATCTTAATAATAATATTATTATATAATTAATAAATTTATTATGTTCATAAAAAAAATTAATTAATTAATAATTTTCTTCTTTATATAAAATTAAAAAATAATCATATTTTATCAAAGATAAATACTTTAATTTTTAAAATTAACTTAATTTAAAAAAACTAATCTATTTTATCTAATAGAATTAATTAATAATTTTTTTATAAAAAAATCTTTAACTAATTTCGATAGAACTTATTCTTTGATTATAATCAAGAATTTTTGATTTTAATTAATATTCTAATTGAAATAATATAAAATCAATATTTTTTAATTTTTAAAATTTTTAAAATTTTATTATTATTATTACCAAAAGATAATTATTAAATCTAAATAAAAATATAAAAATAATATATAAATAAAAATATAAAAATATAATATATAAATAAAAATTCTTGACTTTAGTCAAGAATTTTCTCTTATAAGGGAAAATTTTTATTTTTTTATTATTTGTAATTAAGAATTCTTTATTATAAATGAAATATTTCATTATTATAAAAAATAATAATCACTTTAGTTCTTAACTATACTCTTTAATTATAATCAAAAAATAAATTCTCTTAGGGATTAATCAAGAATAAATTTCATCAAAACTATATTAAAATATTATAAGAAATAATATTTTAATAAAAAAATTTATTTCTAGAAATAAATTTTTTTATTATATTCTTAATCTTTGATTAAAGAAAATAAATAATTTCTATTTTTTATTAATTATATAAATATATTTAAAGTTTTGAAAAACTTAATTTTAATTAAAGATCAGTGAATGAATTGAACATTCTTTATTTGATTTGCAATCAAATACATTACCATTATGTTAACTGATCAAAAAAATTAATTTTAAAATTTTTATTTTTATTTAAAAATTATTAAATTATATTTTAAAATTAATAATTTTTATAGATTATTGACTAAAATCAAGAATATTAATTTAAATATAAAATTTTGATTTAAATTTTTATTTAAATAACCCCTCCAGCTTTGAATATAATCTTGTTTTACAAAAATTATATTAATAAATTACATTTATTAATATAATTGACAGGACTGGAGGGGAATTATAAAAAATTTTTTTATTTGATTTAAGTAAAACTTAATTAAGTTTTACTTAATTTCTTATTTAAATTTTATTAAATTAGGGCAGAATGGATTTGAACCATTAACAAATCCTTATCAAGAATTTACTTTACCTATTAAGTTACAGCCCCTTTTAAAAGATAGAATTTTGATTTAAATCTTAATTTAAATCAAAATAATAATTTTAATATGTAAATAGTCTAGATAGAACTAGAAAATTATTCTTCATTATTTAAATAATAAAGAATTACTATTTCATTAGACTTTATTTTTTTTATAAATATTCTCATATTAAAAAATTTAAAACAAATTTAAAAATTTGTTTTAAATAATACTTCTTAATTATAATTAAGGATCCTCTATTATTAATAAAACAAATATCAATAAATTTATATTATTATTCTTATTCTTAGAATATTTGATTCTTTTTAAAAAAATATTTTATCATTGATAAAATATTTTTTTCATTCCTCAAGATTTTACTTATTACAAATTGTCTTTAAGACCCTTGGAAAAATATTTAAGTAATATTTAAGTTTTACTCGATTTAAATAAAAATTTATGTATTCTAATTCGATGCAAATTTATGAAAATTAATACTTGATATTTCATAAAAAACGTTACCTTTTGTTTCACTTTTTATCAAAAATGAAAAGTTGTTATAGCCTATAACTTATAAATTATAGGTATTAATATAGTGAAAAATTGTATTCAGTGTTTTCGGAAAAAATTTAATTTAAATTTTTTCAAGAATTATTAAATAGATTATCTTAAGATAATCCTTATAATTAAACCCTTTATTATTTTAAGATTATGAAGGTCCTATTTTTAAATTAAAATTGTTTCTTTTGAAAACTTATTTCAATGGAAATGAGTTCTATAATAACTATCTCCAATATTTTTCTTTAAAATTTTTTATTTTAATGAAGAAAATTGGTATTGAAAATTATGAAGTATTTTTATTAAAATATCTTCATAATTTAATGATGATTAATATTTATTTTAAAGAACTATGGATTTATTATTTTTTATTGAATTTTTTTAAAATAAATAAAAATTTTATATATCTTGATCTAAAGATTAAGAAAAGATTAAATTAAAAAAATTCTTTTTTGATTATATTTCTTTAGTTTTCTAAAATTAAAATTAAATTATTTTTAAAATAATTTAATTATTAATAATTTTACTTATATTAATTAAATTAATTAATTAAAAATATATTTATTAATTGATTTTTATAATTTAAGATTAAACTATAAATAAATTAAATATTTATAATTCATTTTATAATAACTTAAATAATTAAAAATTTAAGGATAAATGTCCGAATTGGTAAGGAAACAGTTTGCTAAACTGTAGAATATAATATTTATTCTTACGGGTTCAAGTCCCGTTTTATCCAAAATAAAGAATAAATAAAAAAATTTATATATAAATAAATAAAATTTTTAATTTATTAAAAAAATCATTTTAAAATTTATATAAAATTTTATTAAATATCTTTAAGAATAAAAATTATTTATCAAAAGTATTATAATAATTATTTTAAATTTAAAAAATAAAAATACTTTATAATATTTTTCATTTTTTAAAATAATAATTAATTTTTTTAATTTAACTTGATTTACTAAAAATCATTTTATTTTTAAATATTTAAATTTAATTTAATAAAATTAATAGTATTTTTAAAATAAAATTATTTTTATTATTAAATTAATATTTATATATTAATTTATATTTAAATTAATGTATTTTTTTTAATAATCATATTAATAAACGAATTTAACCCAAATCGAATGGGTATCTTCTCGAATGACAAACGAGAGCTTTACCATTAAGCTATAAACTCATTAAAATTCTTTGATCAAGTTAAATTCTTTACACTAATTTATCATTTATCCATTTATTTAAATAAATGATTTTATGTAAAAACTCATCATTAACTTTTAACGGAACTTATTTCTTTCATTATTAAAATAATAAAAGATTTAATTTAAATTTAATTTAAACCAGTATAATTGTTAACAATTTTATTTAACTCAATCATTATTAATGATAGATTCTATTTTCAACATTTCTCTTTAGGATCTTTTTATTAAAATGAAGAAAATTAGTATTGAAAATTATGAAATATTTTTGAGAGATAACAGATTTGAACTATTAACCTATAATGTGTAAAATTATTGCTCTACCAATTAAGCTAATCTCTCATAAATATATATTAAATATATAATTATGGGTGAATACTCGGAATTGAACCGAGAATAAACAATACCACAAATTGATACTTTACCATTAAGTTATATTCACCATTTTATTATATTTATTATTATAAGTTTTAAGAATTTAAGAATTTATTTTTTTAAAAATAAATAATTTTTAAATTTAATTATTTAAATTAAAAAGATTAAATTATAAAATATTTTTATAAAAAATTTTAAACACTCTAGTGGATTTGAACCACTATCTACAAGAGTCGAAATCTAGTGCTTTATCCAATTAAGCTATGAGTGTCTATTATATAATTATTTAAATAAAAATTATAAAAAATTAATTATAAATATACTTAAAAATAAAAAAATTATAATTATTTAAAAATTTTAATTAAGTAAAACTTAATTAAATTTTATTAAAATATTGATTTAAATTAATATTCTAATAAAATTATAAAGTTAATAAAATAAAATAATTAAAAACAAAAAATTATTTTGTTTTTTATCATTTTATAATAAAATATATATTTTATAAAAAATTTATATTATAAAATTAATTTAATTTAAAATTATTATTTAGAATAAATATATAAATTTATATTCTAATAATAAATATAATTTAAATATAATTATATTTAAATTATACAGTTAGTGGGAATTGAACCCACATAGTATTAATACTATAGAAACCTAAATTCTACACGTTTACCTAATTTCGTCATAACTGTTTAAATTTTAATTATAATAATAATAAATTATAATTTAAAAAATTTATTTCTAATTATATATAATTTTTTTATAAAAATTATATATAATTATTCTTATTCTTATATAATTTATAAGAATATTTAATATTTAAAAAAATTATTATTTAATTAATTTTTTTATAATTAATATATTAAATTTATAAAAAAATATTTATTTTTAAAAATATTAAATTTTACTTAATTAAATTTAATAATATCTTTTTAAGAAATATTATAATATTTTTAAAAACAATTTAACTAGTATTTTTTAAGTTTTTTTATTTTAATTAATTTATAATCTTATCTTTGTTTTATACAAACTAATTAATAATCTTAATCATCATAAAATAAGGAAAAAAATTTTTTTTATTTTTTGAAAGTAAATTAATTAATTAAATAAATAAAAAATTACCTATTAAAATAATTCTTGATTTTTAAGATTAAAAATTTTTTTATATAAATTAGCTTATATAGCTTAATGGATAAAGCAAGATTCTTCTAAAATCTAAATCAAAGTTCAATTCTTTGTATAAGCTTTATTTATTAAGATTTTGTATTTAAAATAAATTAATATAATTATTTATAAAAATTTAAATAAATAATAAATTACTTATCTTTAAAAATATATAAATAAAAAAACTTTTAATTAAATAAAATTAAATAAAATTCTCTCCTATAAAGAAAATTTCCTTGATCAAGGAAATTTTCTTCAATTATTATTTATATAAGTAACTTAATATTGATTTTATAAAAATAATAGGGGCAATGGCAGAATGGGATGCACTAAGCTGTAAACTTAGAAGCTTTAAGCTTTATAAAGGTTCGAATCCTTTTTTCCCCATTAATTAATAAAAAATTTAATTAATTAAATTTTTTATTAATTAAATTAAAATTATATATATATAATCCAGTAAAAATAATAAATCTTCATTTTTAATGAGTATTTATTCAATTTAATTTAAATTAATATTTTAATTTAAATTTTGATCCTCACGAATCAATTAATCTTTACCATAGTAAAATCCAGAGCCACAAGGGATTTTAATCTATATTTTATTAGTACTGAATTCTAGCGAGTTAATGTAAAGGTAGCATATTAGACTCATGTTCTGAAAGAAATAGTTCAAATCTATTACTCGCATTTAAATAAAAAAATTATTTAATATTAAATTAATCTAAATAAATTTAAATTATATATTAATATTTAAATCATATCTTAAATCTTTAACTTAAATAAATTTAATTAAAAATTCTTTAAAAGTTAAGTCTTTAAAAATTATTTTTTTAGTTTATAATATATATAATATTATAAATTTTAATTAAGTACAAATTAATTTTAAATTAAGATTATTTTTTTTTTTATTAAGAAAATAAAATTTAAAATATAAAATTATTTGATATATAACGAATATTAAATTTTTGATTTTAAACAAGTATTTTTCTAATCAAATATATTTAATTAAAAAAAATCTAATATTTTTTATTTATATAAATAAAATCAAATTTTAATTAAAGTTAAAAGTCAAGGTTAAATTAAAGATTTTATTAATAAAATCTTCATCTAATTTTTTTATTTAATTCCCTAAAGACTCTGCTAATCACTTAATAAATAATTAATAATTATTTCGTAAAAAATAATTATACCCAGAGTCTTTAGGGAAATTA
>Ga0070734_10000788_pt1 | contig 56402 bp, 47 predicted proteins | sample Coa_R1_8_FD_66444 | JGI IMG/M metagenome (GOLD analysis project Ga0070734, IMG submission 66444) | Surface soil microbial communities from Centralia Pennsylvania, which are recovering from an underground coalmine fire - Coalmine... | ecosystem: Environmental > Terrestrial > Soil > Unclassified ...
GACCAGTTCGCTCGCCGACGGCCCAAAATCCACGATTTTGCTGTGTACCGGCCGCCAATAATAGCCCGCCGCCGACGTTTCCTGCCGGATGTCCACGCGCGGAACGAAGCCAAGCTCGGTGCAAAATCCCGGCGTGTAATCCGTGAACGTGTGCGACATCAAGAAATGCCGGCCGGTGTAGGAAAGGTCCGCGTAAAGGGAATTACCTTGCTGGGAGGCTGCATCTCTGCCAATGGGCACATCGAAATTCTGGCAAAGTTGCGGTAGCCGGTCATCCTGTCGCGTCCAACTGTGCGCTGCCTGAAGATCGGTCACCCAGTTTTTACCCAGCTTGATTCGCGCATCCAGGGAAATCACCCGATTGCTTGTGTCCGCAAAATCGCGGCTCGAAGCAAACGCTCCGATGTATGACTGTTTCCCGAATTCGCGCGCCACCCGCACCACGCCATCCACCGCACGCGTATCGAACGGTCCCGCTGGCTGATCCTGCCCCGGTCGGCGATCGTCTATCGCAAGCGCGCCGAGCGTCCATGAACCGACCTTGCCCGTCATTCGTGCGCCGAATTGCGGGTCCATAATCTGCCGGGAGAAAAAAAGATTTACCGGCGTCATGAAAAATCCCGCATTCTCGATGAAGAACGGCCGCTTCTCGGGAAAAAACACTGCGAAGCGCTGATTTACCGTCACCTGCGGATCGTCCGATTCCACCTGGCTGAAGTCCGGATTCAGCGTCACATCGAATGTGAGCGAATCTTTCGCCACAAATTTCGCGTCCAGTCCCGCTCGGTGTTCGAACACATCTTTGTAACCGGGCGCCGTTCCATCTGTCGGTTGATTCAGGAAATGATTTGATGCCAGCAGGCCATAAGGAATGAATTGAATGTTCCAGCCAGGGGATACATGTTCCAGACCATTCACCGGCGCAAACTGCTGCGCCAGTCCTTGCACGCGCTGCGTCACATACGGCCAGTAGTCATACTCGCTTTTTGCCAGAATCGTCCGGTACAACGCGATTCCCCAGGTTTGTTCCGGCTCGTGCGAAAAGCGCAGGCTCTTGAAGGGAATCGAGAACCACACAATGTAACCGTCCTTCGTCAACCGGCCTTCGGTATTCCACACTGTGTCGAAGCTGTAGTCGTACCCCTGCCCCTCGGTATAAATCGCGTCTTGCTGGATGCCGAGCGGGTTCGAAAAAAAATAGTAGGCGCGATGCTTGTCGTGGAACGTGTCCAGGAAGACGCCGACGCCGTCGTCCTGATCCAGATCCTCGCGTTTTGAAAGGTGTGCGCGAACGTTGCCCAAGCTGTCCTTGCATTCAAAAACCACGTACAGATTTTTCTGGTCGTAGGACAGATAGGCGGTTGTCTGTTCACTCGCCGGGTCGCCATCGCCGGGGACGTTTTGCCGGAAGTCCTGAACGGCGAGCTCTGCTTCGCGCGCGCGGCCCTCCAGATAGTCTTCAATTTTCGGGGAATGTGTAACGCGTGGAATTTTCGAAAGAGGAATCGTGGTCGCGGGCGGTCGTGGCTCCGCCTGCTTCTGCGCCTCCGCCACCACAACGGTCGCGCAAAACAAACAGCTCCCAAGCAACAAAAACCGTGACAGGGCCCCCATGGATTATTAGTGGTATAACGTGCCTCGGAACTTCATGCAACGGTAAAATCGTACTATTGCACGGAAGGATACTACGGTGCGTCAGGAGCGGACTAACTCGTGCTTCCAGGTGAGTGTTGCAGTCTTCTGCAGCGTTGCCGCTACCGAACAATATTTCTCCGCGCTCAACGCGATCGCGTGTTTCACGGCATCTTCCTGCAAATCGCCGCCCATGCGGAACAGGATTTCCAGCTTTTTCCACACCGTCGGTGGGCTCGACGCGCGTTCTCCCGAGCAAATCACTTCCAGCCAGTCGAGCTTCTGCCGCTTCTTCTCCAGAATAATCACGATATCGGTCGCCGTGCACGCGCCCAGCGCCATCAGCAGTAGTTCCATCGGGCCCGGCCCCTCGTTGGTGCTCCGATCCGAATCCAAATGAAGCGTGTGGCCCGAGGGGCTGATTGCACGGAACTTCTGCCCGCCCGTCCACACCACTTTCGCGGTCTGCATTCGGCTTTCTCCCTGACTGACGTGAGTTCCAACGCTGGCTAGTGTCAGCTTATTACGAGTTGCGGCTCGAAGAAAGAGAGGCGGGTTCGATAATTGGATTCGGCAGCTGCCGCATCGCCTGCACGAAAATCTCCACGATTCGCGCGTCGAATTGCGCGTTCGCGCAGCGTTCCAGTTCTGCCAGCGCATCGGAAGCAGCGCGGCCCTTTTTGTAAGTTCGGTCGCTGGTGATCGTGTCATATGCATCCGCCACGGCGACAATCCTTGCGCCAAGTGGAATGTTTTCTCCCAGCAATGCATCCGGATAGCCCGAACCATCGAAGAATTCATGATGGTGCAGGACCATCTCGCGAATTCTCGCCAGAGGCGTCAGCGGTTCCAGAATCTTCGCACCGAAAACCACGTGGCCCTTCATCAGCTCCCACTCTTCCGGATTCAACGGGCCGCTCTTGTTCAAAATCTGTTCCGGAATACCGACTTTTCCGATGTCGTGAAGCACGGCACCGAGCCGGATCTCTTCCACTTCCGCATCGCTCATGTTCATGGCTTCGGCGATCAAAGCGGCATACGCGGAAACTTTCTGCGAGTGGCCCTGCGTGTAGTGGTCCTTCGCGTCTATGGCATAAGCAAGCGAAGTCACTGTGTCCAGCACGGCTTGTGGCAGCGCTTGTGGCCCCGCCGGCTTTTCCGAAACCGTTTGTGCGCCGGCCGTTTCGGTCGAAGCCAGTGATTCCGTGAACTGCTTCAGCCGCTGATAAATCTCCTCAAACGCCTCCGGGCCCGTCGCGAAAAGCCGCTTCAGCGTTACGCCCAGATACGCTTCCAGCACGTCGCGCTTCCACTTTTTTGCTTCATTCGGATCGAAATGATCGGCCGTCGAAACCGCGTTCCCACCCTGATGTTTCGACAAATACATCGAAGCATCCGCCACTTGAATCAGCTCTTGCGGCGACGACCCGTGCAGCGGATAGCACGCGATACCGAAGCTTGCAGAAATATTTTTCTCGCGCAACAGCGGATCCGCCGAAACCCATCCTCTCAGTTTCGACGCAAGCTGCCGCGCCTGCTCCATCGACGTTTCCGGCATCAGGATGACGAATTCGTCTCCGCCGTAACGCGCCACCACGTCCGAACGCCGGCAATTCGTCTCCAGAATCTGCCCGACTCGCTGCAACACCAGGTCGCCTTCCAGGTGCCCGTAAAAATCGTTCACGAACTTGAATCGGTCGAGGTCCATCAACACCAGCGCGAACGCACGGCCCGCGCGCGTCGAACGCTTCCATTCCGCCGACAGCGCTTCCATGAAGAAGCGATGTGTTTTCACGCCGGTTAAGCCGTCCGTAATTGCCTGTTCCTGCGCCTTCTGGAAACTCAGCGCGTTGTGCAGAGCGCCGGAAATCAAGTCCGCAAGCGTTCCCAGCAGAAGAATCTCTTCCTCGGTAAAATCGATCGCTTCCGACGATTCGACATACAACACGCCATGCAATTGCTCCGCGTAAAACACCGGAAGTCCAATCGCCGCCACCGAATCCGCGAGGATCGGCTTCAGCGTCGCTTCGGCCGCCACCGCCGCATTGAACGCCGCCATGCTTCCCGTTCGCGCCACTTGTCCAAGCAATCCCGTTCCCAGCGGAATTCGCAGCCCCAGCGAGCCTCGCCGTTTCCCGGCTTCCGCTTGAATCACGATTTCTCGCGTCGAATAATCCAGCGTCGCGATTCCGATGTGGTCGTACGTCAGGCCCGCTTCGAGCTGCTCCGTAATTTTCGCCAGCATCTCGTCTGGATTGAGCGTCGCAATCGCATTTCGCGAAATCGTATTCAGCAGCGAAAGATGCCGCGCCTTCGTTCGTTCCTCCTGGAACAGCCGCGCATTTTCCATCGCAATCGAAGCTTCGCTCGCCAGCACGCGCAGCAATTCCAGATGTCCTTCGTCGAACACCCGCTCCTGATCCGAAAATACCGCCATCGCCCCAATCGCCCGGTCGTACGCAACGAGCGGTACGCCGCAGAAACAGCCGCGCGTTCGAATCGGCTCCACGCCGAGCTTTTTCACTTCTGCCGCAAAATTTTCGCGAATCAGCACCGGCTGCCGTGTTCGAAGGATGTATTCGGTCAGATGGTTTCCCGCCGGCCGCGAACGCTTCGGTAACCGCACTCCGTCAATAATTTCCAGATCGAACCGCATCTCGTCCAGCGCGTTATCGATCGACCCGATATAAAAATTTTCCACGTCAAAGAGCCGCCGCAGTTCTTCCCAGATTTTTCGGAACAAATCCTCTTTTTGCAGCGTTGAGCTCAGCGCGCGTCCAATTTCGTTCAGCACGTGCAGTTCTTCCGACCGCCGTGCCGTCTGCTGAATCAGCATGCTGTTTTCCACCGCCATGCCGATCTGGTGTCCCAGCGCAAATAGCAGCCGCAGCTCCGCCGGAGTGAATTTCCGGCTGTCGGGCGACCCAAGCAGCAGCACGCCAAACGCCTGCTCCTTCGCCTGCAGGCTGATCGCGATAATGCTGCGCAAATCCTGCTGCAGCGCCAGTTCCCGAAAACGGCGAATCGGTTCTTCTTTTTCCAACGCCGAAAGCGAATCGTCGCGCATGTCGCGGAAGCCCAGCAATCCTCCGAGCCGCGCAACCAGGTTCACGAGATAATCATCGAGCCCTTCTTGCTGCACCGTCCGGCAAAATTGATCGTCGAGTCCCGCCGCCACCACCGATGTCGGCCCTTGCGGATCCCCTTGATGCAAAAACAGCGCGCCTGCCGGCAGCCGCACCACGCCGAGAACGCGGTCCAGCGCCTGCGACAACATGCGATGAATCTCTCCGCCCACAAAGCTGGACGTCGCCAGATTCAGATTCGAAAGCGCCAGCATGTTCCGCTCGACACGGCGCTTTTCTTCTTCGTACAGCGCCATCACCATCAAAATCGCCGCGAACGCTCCCGGAAACGACGAAATCGGATGCAGCCGCAAATGATGTTCGGTCAGCCACGCAGGGAAGAACGCGAACGTTATCCCAATCAGCCCCCAACCCACGAACACAGCCGACAACAGCAGGTCGGCCAGCGTTTCTTGCCGGCGGCTTTCCGTCCAGAAGAGTGCGCCTGTGGCTACGTAGACCGCGCTGCCCGCGACCATGGTCGAAATCGGCAAATGCAAGAGCGCGTTGGCAATCGCCCATCCGCCCAGCACCGCAACGGTCACTCCCGCGGGAACGAGCCACGGTTTTCTTTGCGCGTAAAGTTGCGTGCCCAGGAAAAACAGCACGCCTCCCATTCCGAATAGCCAGTGATCCAGGGAAGATTGAAAGTTTGTCGGCGCCGCGTCTCCGGTGAACGCCGATCCCAAATAGTGCAACGCCAGCAGGCTCCAGCCCGCCGTCCACAGCAGCAGATACGTTTGCCGTTTTACGCTGTGAATGTACGCGAAGAATCCCGCCACAAGCGACGTGGCAAGCAGCAAGCCCAGCGCAACTAATCCATGATCCGTCAAAATAAAATTTGCCTTCGAGTCCAATCAGCGGACGCGACCCAGTTTCCAAATGGAGACGCTCTCTTCACCCAAACCGGCTCCGCCGATTTGCAGGAATGGAAGCAGCTCTCAATTCAGTCTTAGGGACACACGTTCCCTGCGCGAATCTTCGTACTCGCGATTATCGTTCACGATTTTTTACCTGTGCAACCGTACTGGGGTACTGGTGGCCAAAGAGACAGGGGCGTCGTCAGGGGTTACTGACACAGCACAGTCCTATCGCCCCGCGGAATTGCCGGACCGTTGCCATTTTTGCGGCTCGCACCCCAAATTCGCTACACTGTTGGTTTGCCAAAGCTTGGAGATTCCGCACTGCTCATGACAGACAAGGCCCATCCGATTCCGAATCAACCTCGCGTGCGTTTTGCGCCTTCGCCTACCGGCTATTTGCACGTCGGCGGCGCCCGCACCGCTTTGTTTAACTGGCTCTTCGCCCGCCGCTACCACGGCACCATGATTTTGCGCATTGAGGATACCGACGCCGAGCGCAACAAGCCCGAGCTCGTCACCGGAATTCTCGAAGGTCTGAAGTGGCTCGGCGTCGATTGGGACGAAGGCCCGTTCTATCAATCGCAGCGCACGCAGCTTTACAAAGACTCGGCAAAAAAGCTTCTCGCCAATGGCACTGCGTTCCTGTGTTACTGCCCGCCGGAAAAATACGTCGGCGGCGACCACGCGGAAACGGATTCCGGCCCCGCGCAAGTGCGCCGCATCGTGCGCTGCTCTTGCCGCGACGGAAAACCGTCCACGCCGGACGGGAAGCCAGCCATCCGCTTCAAAGTTCCCATCGGCGGCAAAACAAAGTTTTTCGACGCGGTCTTCGGCGAACGCGAATTCTCCAACGACGAAATTGAAGATTTCGTCTTGCTCCGCTCCGGTAAAGACGGCGAAGACTTCGGCCAGGCCATGTATCAGATGAGCGTCGTCGTAGACGATGTGGACATGTGCATCACCCACGTCATTCGTGGTGCCGACCACATTTCCAATACGCCGAAGCAGGTGCTCCTCTACCAGGCGCTCGCCGCAACGCCCCCTGTCTTCGCGCACGTGCCGCTCATTCTCGGTGCAGACAAATCGCGCCTGTCGAAGCGCCACGGCGCCACCGACGTCAACATGTACCGCACGGAAGGTTTTTTGCCCGAAGCGTTTCGGAATTTCCTCGCGCTTCTCGGTTGGGCGCCCGGCCATGACGAACAATTTCTTCGCACCGCCGAGTTGCTCGAAAAGTTTTCGCTCGATGGCGTCAGCCACACCAACGCCGTCTTTGACCGTCCCAAGCTCGAATGGTTTAACACGCAATTCCTGCAAAAACTTCCCATCGAAGAATTGTTGCCCGAGGTCGAGGCCGAATTGAAGCGCAGCGGCTTGTGGAAAGAAGAATGGGCCACTGGCGCTGGCCACGAATGGTTTTCGAAAACCGTCGATCTCCTTCGCCCCCGCGTTCGCCTGCTGCCCGATTTCTCCACATGGTCGCGCGCGTTCTTTGCCGACGATTTCAGCTACGAGCAAGCCGCCAAAGACAAATTCTGGAAAGATCCAAAAGTCCCCGAACTCCTCGGTAAAACCGCCGATGCGCTCGCCGCTCTTCCCGACTGGAATCATTACGCATGTGATCACGCGACGCGCGCCGTCGCCGAAGCCGGCGGCGTCAAAGCGGGCCTGCTCATCAACGCGATTCGCGTTTCCATCGTCGGCCAGGCCGTCGCTCCGCCGCTCTTCGACACCATGGTCGTCCTCGGCCAGGAACGCGTCGTTCGCCGTTTGCGCGCCTCGCTCAAGGAATTCGCCTAGGTAGCACAGCCACTCTTGGCTGTGCCAATTTTTCCAACGCCGCAAAAGCAGCACAACCAGCAGCCCTTGTTACAAAGCCCGATCGCTAGCGTAGCCGCCAGTAGCGTAGGCACTCTTGCCTGCGACTCTTGCTGAAGCGGCAGCATCATTGAGTCTTGCCGCCAACTGAACCAGCGATCCCGGTAGCGTAGCCACTCTTGGCTGCGACTCTTGCTGAAGCGGCAGCATCATTGAGTCTTGCCGCCAACTGAACCAGCGATCCCGGTAGCGTAGCCACTCTTGGCTGCGATACCTGTCAAAAGACAGCGCCCATCTAAAATTTGTGCGATAAATGCGGGGTCGCTTCCTAGCGAGGTGCTCGATGCCTTCCTCCCGCCGTTCATTTCTCAAAGCTGCCGCGGCGTCCGCGTCTCTCGCCGCGCTTCCTCGCGTGGGTCGCTCCGCCGCCGGATTCCTCACCGACGACGCGCTCCAATCAAAACTCGCCGCCGATCCCCTCCGTCCCCAATTCCATCTTCTCCCCGCAAAGAATTGGATGAACGATCCCAACGGCCCCATTTTCTGGAACGGCCTCTACCACATGTTTTTTCAATACAACCCTAACGCCGCCGTCTGGGGCGATATGCATTGGAACCACGCCGTCAGTGAAGACATGATTCACTGGCGCCACCAGCCCATCGCTCTCGCGCCGACGCCGGGTTGGGCCGATGCCGACGGCTGCTTCACCGGCAGCGCCGTCAACGACAATGGAACCGCTACGATCCTCTACACCGGCGTGCAGGAAGCGCCGTTCGAACGAGCCACGCTCCGCGACGGCCACCACAATTTCCGCGAAACGCAGTGTCTCGCCACCTCTTCCGATCCCCAGCTCCGCACCTGGAACAAATGGAAAGATCCCGTCATCCAGCCTCCCGACGATCCCAAACTCACCGGCTTCCGCGATCCTTTTCTCTGGCGCGATGAATCTTCGAATCTCTGGTATCTCGGCGTTGCCTCCGGCCAATTCAAAATCGGCGGCCGCGTTCTTCTCTATCGCTCAAAAGATTTGCGCAACTGGGAATATCTTCATCCGCTTGCCGCCGGCCACTGGGCCGAAAAAGAAAACACCAATCCCGTCGACTCCGGCGAAATGTGGGAATGTCCTGATTTCTTTCCGCTCGGCAAAAAACACGTTCTGCTTTATTCCACCGCCGGACAAGTCATCTGGGAAGTTGGCGAACTCGATTCGAAAGAGCTCGTTTTCCATACCCAAAAACGCGGCGTCCTCGACCACGGCGCCTACTACGCCCAAAAAACCCAACTCGACGCCAAAGGCAATCGCATCCTCTGGGGCTGGATCCCCGAAAAACGCCCCGACTCCGAACTCATCGCCGCCGGCTGGGCCGGCTGCATGGCCCTCCCTCGCGAACTCGCGGTTGCCGCAGATGGCAGTCTTGAAATGAACTTTCCTCGAGAGATTATGTCGCTACAACGCGCTCCGGTTCCCCTCAAAACCGGTTATCTGATCACCCCCGATGCTCCGAACGTCAGAATAGAAGGCATCAAGCTGGAGAACCTCGCCTTTGAACTTGCTTGGATCTCTGCCAGGCATCCTTGGTCTTTCACGCTCAGCGACTCAGCCGGAGCATGGCTTTCAGTCGGGTTCTCTCTCTTCGAGTCTGGTGCGCACATGAAGATGAATGATGTGACCTTTGATATCTCACACACTGACCCGAAGTGGCATAGTTTCCGCATGATTGTCGACGGTTCGGTCGTGGAGACGATTTGCAATCAGCGCGAAGCACTCACTCTGCGGGTGTACCGCAACCCGAAAGGGCCGCTTACGTTGACCACCCACGTTCCTGAGAACTCGGACTTCATGTGGGGCGAGGCCTGGCTGATGAAACCTATCTCCAAGGACCGCCTCACGAGCTGATAGCCTCAGGTTTTTGCGCCTTCTCTTTTTCAGTTGGCCCTGGCTTCACTTCTTTCTTGATCTCTTTGTGAAACACCGAAACGCCAAACACAGGTTTCACGCGCGTCCCCGTAATAGTGATCGGAAGTTCGGTTCCGGCCCCGTTTTTTGAGAAAAACGGATCGAATGCTTTTAGGAAAAAAGATTTTGCTCCGGTCACCGTCTGCGAGAGCTTCGCCTGCATCCGTAGGTGTCCCTTTAAATCCAGCGCTCCGCCATTCAAATCGTACGTTCCCGCCAAATCGATGTACGCGCCCTCGACTCCAAACGTCAGACTGCGAAATTCAATCACGCCTTTTTCCAGATGAAAATTCCCCCGCAGGTCCGTCACCGCGCTCCCTGCGTCCTCATTTTCCGGTTTTCCTTGCGCTTTCCGGCTCAGTGACTCCAGCTTTTCACGCAATTCCTTGCTCGACCATTTCGCATCTTCAACGCCGAAATTCCCATCGAGGATCAGCTTTTGCAGTGCCTTTTCTTTACCCGGTGGCATAGTCATTTTTGCTTTGAGTCTTACCGGGCCGGTCATCAGCGATTTGTCTGAATTGATGGCAAGACTCAGCATGTCTTCAATGCGCCCTTGCGGAACGCTGACGTCGAGCGTGGTCAAATGCCCCTGCTTTGGCACGTGCACTACTTTTCCTTCCGCAATGATCAGAGACTTCACCAGCGTCGCGCGCACCGGATGCAGAAACGTGTCGCCGTTCGTTCCATCCACCAAAGCTTCAAATTCCGTGTGAAGTGCAACAGGCTTTCCAACTTTATCCAGAGAAAAATTCGGCGTGTCCGTGACGCCTTTGGTTTGCAGCTCGTTCAGCGGACCGTCAAATTGACCTTTTGAGGAAAGAGTTCCGGCAATTCCCGGAAATGGGCCGAGGTCCGCATCCTTGAACGTATATTCTCCGGCGACAGGAGAATCTCCTGGATCTTCTGCATTCCACGGGCCGAATTGCCCCTGCGTTGCAATTTCTCCAATCGGTTTTCCGTTGGTCAGAGTGCCATGAAACGCAAACGGCTTTTCAAAATCCACATCGTCCAGAGCGAGATTGTGAATTTCCCAATCGAGTGGCTCTTTGCCAGGCTCGGTCGGAGTTGTCACTATATCTGCGTCATGGCAGACCACTTTGTCCAGAATCGTTTTCGGCAATTTGGAATTCACTTCTTTTTCTTTGTCGGCGTCTTCCAACGTTTTCTTCTTCTCGCCGCGCGGTGGAAGCGTGATCTGCAGTTTGTCCACGTGGACAACGTCAATGTGTTTAGTCGGGCGAATCAGCCCCATAAGACCAGTCGTAAAGGAAAAGCGTTCCACCTGAATCAGCGGAAGAATATCCGTGCGGCCGTGATGCCGCATGGTGAGGCCTTCGCCCACGACGCCAATGCGCGGGAAAATATGTACACGCAGCGATTTCAGTTCCACTTTGCTCTGGAACTTCGCGCTTAATTCCTGCTCCACCGTTTTCCGCAGATCTTCTTCCATGTGGTGCGCGCGCCAGGAAACGTAAGAGATTCCCGCTATGAGAACGAGAAGAACGCACGCAGAAACAACCATCCACCGGCGAATTTTTCCGTCAAACATGGATTGAGTCTGGCAGAGCTGTAGAAGAAATAGCTATTAGTGTTTAAAAACTTCGGCGTGGGCCGGCTTGCCGACGGCCGCAACTGCGAACGATGCGTCGACGTCTTGGCGGACAGGCGGCAGGCAAACCGATTCGCTGCAGGCTTGGTAGCGGAGTTTCAGCGGAATGTGTTGTGCGCCAAGCGGGGCCTCGGCCGGAGCTGTCACTTTCAAGCGCAGCGTCACAGTGCCGGTGTAGACGTTCAATTTTTCCGTTTGCGAAAACGCGAAGGATTTCAGTGTCCCGTTGGGATAACTCACTTCGCTCGCTTTGTAGCCCACTGGCAATTCCGCGCGCAGTTCTGTGGGGATCAAATACTCCAGCGTCGTTTTACGTGCGTTTATGTGGTATCCATCGCGAATTTTCAGCACGACCGCGATTTGAAACTCTTTGCCGCTCGCAACAGGATCGAAAGACGTGTAGGCAGTCGAACTCACAACGTCTTTGGCATTTGGAATCTGCGCGTTTGTCGTGCGCGAGCTGAATGCGGCGAAAATCCAAATCGCCAAGAGGCAAAACTTTTTCACAACTTCACCTCGCTGCCCAACTGTTCCGAAATTACGCGGCCCATCACTCCCAGCAAATCCTCGCCGGTCTTTTCTAAAACGAACGAATTTGTCGTTTCCGACCATCTCAACTTAAAGCTGGTCGAGAGAGCGGAAATCCAAATCTCCCGCATCGGAGTGTTCGGCGAAATTACAAACTTGGCTTCTTCCGGCTCTTCAAACAGCACTTCCAGCTTGCCGCTTTCGCCTTCCACGTCAAAACCGTGTTCGTCGCCGGCAGTCAACATTCGCCGCTTCAGATCTTCCAGCGCCGCATCGCACTTTTTCTGAAAATCGCGTTCTTCCAGCATTTTTCTAGAGGTGACCCTCAATCAGTTTGGCGTATTCGTCGTATGAAATTGCGCCAGTCGTGCGATGAATTTCTTTCCCGTCTTTGCCGAACAAAACGGTGGTTGGATAGCCGAGCAAGCCACCGAATTTGTTGGCAATCTCTTCGCTGCCAATCAAAATCGGATAGTTCATCGGCACTTGCTGCCCGCCGCCGATATCATAGCGTTTCGTCTGCACAAAGGGAGCGACGACACTCTTTCCTTCGTCGTCCATCGCGATGCCGAGAATCGTAAACCCTTTCGGCTCATATTTTGTCTGGAGCTGAATCAATTCCGGAATTTCGATCTTGCAGGGTTCGCACCACGTCGCCCAAAAATTTACGAGCACCACTTTGCCCTGATATTGCGCGACCGTTACATCCTTGTCGTCCAGGCTCTTGATGACGACTTGTGTCGGGCCTCCCGTGTTCGCGCTTGCTTTGTGCTTGCAGCCGACCACAACCACGGCGAGCACGGCCATCAACGAAAAAAGAAACAACTGTCTCCGCATGAAGGACTCCAACCCTTTCCGCCGTTTTCTGTTCATTTCCAGTATACCCGTCACTTGGAATTTCTTTTTTACTTCCCGCCCGTTACTGCTTTTTCAAGCCAAAGCACCAGCGTGTTCAACGCGCCGAGTTTTCCGGCGAGCCAGGTCAGCCGGTTCACAAAAATCAATCCGCCGACAAAGAGCAACAACGCGCCGCTGAATATTTCGACGGCGTGCAAATGCTTTCGGAAGCGTTGATAAAACTTGAGAAACTGTCCGATGCCGACAGCGGTGAGCAAAAACGGAATCGCGAGCCCCGCGGAATATGCGGCAAGCAAAAGCACGCCGCGAAAAATCGTTTCGCTTGCCGCCGCAAGCGCCAGTACCGTTGCGAGAATCGGTCCGATGCACGGCGTCCACCCGAACGCGAACGCAAAGCCCAGTAAAAATCCACTCCAGATTCCCGGCTGCTTTGACGTGCTGCGCAAATGCACGTCGCGATTCAGCCAGCGCGCGAGCGTCGGGCCAAAAAATCCGACGACGGAAAGCGAGAAAAAGTGAACCGCGCCGAGATGAAAGAAAAGTGGATCGCGGTAGACGAGCGAAACAACTCCGAGCGCAACGAGAACCGCTCCAATAATAATTCCGACTTTAAACGTGAGCTTGATGAGCCAGCCCAAAAGATGCAGACCGAATAAAATAATCAGCGCACCGGCAATCGGCGCAAGCGTCGTGCGATTTTCGCGCAAGAACGAACCAACCGCGCTCGCCGAGGCTCCAAACGAAATGAAGACGGTGGAAAATCCGACGACGAACGAAAGCGCCGAAGCAAAAAGTCCGCCGCGCGGCTGCTGGCCTTGCCGCAGTTGTTCCATCCCCACGCCGGACAACATCGAAATGTAACCGGGCACGAGCGGCAGCACGCAAGGCGAAAGAAACGAAACGAGTCCCGCAAGAAACGCGGCCGCGAACGAAACGTCAGCATGCATATTCTGAAAAACCTCGAATCTTATCGGATGAAGCTGCCGCGAATTTTGTCGCAAGTGCAACGCGACTGCCGGGCACCCCTGCGACTGCCTGAAATTGTCCCATAATTTGCTGCGAAATCCCCGCACCGCAAACCGCGGCAAATGCCTTACATCTGGCGGAAACCTCTGGCGCGGCTCTTTTATTCCCCTGCGTCGTGCACCTGTAAGCGCAAGAAACTAAGCCGCTTGCAAGACCGTCCATTGGCACTCCCGTTGCATTCTCCGAGTAGCGGAGCTGCGAAATGGCCGGACTATTCAACACGGGGTGGACGCCGAACAAGGTGACCCTATTGCGGGTGGCCGTGGGATTCGCGGCCGTAAGTCTCTTTGGACGCGGGACGTGGGCAAACCTCTTTGCGGTGGCGTTGACGGTGGCGGCCATAGCTCTCGACGCATTAGATGGCCACCTGGCGCGAAAGAAACAGATGGCGACGCCGCTGGGCGCGCAGCTGGATGTGTTGGGCGATCGCATGATTGAAAACGTTTATTTCACCTACTTCGCTGTGGTGGGAATGGTTTCGCTGTGGTTGCCGGTTTTGTTTTTTGCGCGCGGAGCGGCGACGGATTTTTTGCGGGGGTTGGCGCTGAAGGCGGGGCACTCCGGGTGGGGCGCGAACAGCATGTTGCAAACGTGGTGGGGGCGGGCGCTGGTTGGGTCGCGCTGGAGCCGGGGTTTGTATGCTGCGATGAAGTGTCTTTGCTTTTGTTACCTCGGGCTTGAACTGGCGCTGACGCGCGGGCCGGTGGCGCTGATTGGTACCGTTGCCGGCGATATGCACTTGACGATTCGCGCGACGGCAAATGTGCTGACGTGGACGACGGCGGCGTTTTGTATTGTGCGCGGACTGCCGGTGCTGGTGGAAGGCTGGAAATATTTTGTGCGAGCTGCCGCGACGGCGCCTCGCAAAAATAAATTAGCAAGGCAGGCGGCATGAACCGCGCGGCGTTTTTCGATGTGGACGGAACGCTGTTGGAAAAACCGTCGCTGGAACGGCGATATTTTCGCGCGCTTCGGCGCGAAGGAAAAGTTTCGTTGCGAAACGGAATTGCGTGGCTTGTGGAATTGACTCGGCTTGTTCCGAATGGCCTGACGCACGCGCTGCAGGGGAATAAGGCGTATTTGCGGGGGATTCGCTCGACCGGTCTGCGGGCGAATCGCGCGGGAGACGATGCGCCGTTTTTTTCGGAGGCGATCGAACGAATTGCGTGGCATGCAGCGAACGGGGAACGGATCGTGCTGGTGACGGGCACACTGGAATTTCTTGCCGAGGAAATTGCGGCGCGGCTTCGAGGCGAATTGGCGAAGCGAAATCTGGCGGCAGAAGTCCATGTATGTGCAACGCGGATTGAAGGAAAAGATGGGCGCTGGACGGGCCACGTACTTGGGCAGCCAATGTTTGGCGAAGCGAAAGCGGTTGCGGTGTGGTGGTATGCGGAGAAATGGAAATTGAATTTGGCGGACTGCAGCGCGTATGGCGATGGCGCGCTCGATGAATGGATGCTCGCGAGCGTTGGAAAACCGTTTGCGGTGAATCCGGAGTCGGCGTTGCGGCGAACGGCGCGGCGGCAAGGGTGGGAGATTGTAAAGTGGGCGCGCGAAGTTCGCCCGAAGAGGAAGCTGGCAAAAATGGTTCCGGAAAGAGCGCGATGAAGAAGGAGCGGGAATTTACGGGCAATGAAGCGGTTCTGTCCTGGCCGGATGTCGGTTCGCGAGATTTGGCGCTGCAAGAGCTTGCGCGGATCCTGCAAAACGAATTTGCGGAGGCGTGGCGCACTTGCGGCGTCTTTGAGTGGATTGCGCTCGGCTACCTGGCGGCGTCGAGCGGATTGATGGCGCTGCTTGCGCGGAATCTGGCGCATCCGCTGCGACTTGTCGCAACTCAGGCGTTCGTCTCGTTTCTGATTCTGGGACTTTGCCGGGTTGCAGAGCGCAGCGAGCAGCAGGCGAGATTGCACGGCGAGACATTGGCGACGCGCTTCTGGCATTTCTGGCGGCACTGGTATCCGCATCTGTTTTTTCTTTTTTGCTTTGAAGAACTTGGAAAACTTGTGCACCTCGTGAATCCGGGTTGGCAAGACGCAAAGTTGATTGCGTTCGATTACTGGCTGACGGGAGTGCACCCGGCGCTCTGGCTCGAGCAATTTGCGACTCCGGCGCGAAACGATTTTTTTCAGTTCGCATACATCACGTACTTCACTTACCTGCTGGTTGTCGGCGGAGTTTTGTATTACCGGTGCGACTGGGAAGCGTACTGGGCGACGATGACGTATTCCGTGGCGGGATACGCGATCGGATATTGCATCGCGATGTTTTTTCCGATCGAGAGCCCGTGGTTCGCGATGGCGGGAATGTGGCACGGCGAACTGCAGGGCGGGCCATTCACCGCGACGATCAATTTTATTGAACACTTCGGCCGGGTGCGCGGCGCGGCATTTCCGTCGGAGCACGTGGCGGGTTCGGTAGCGGCGTTGTGGGGCGCGTGGCGGCACCGGCGGTGGCTGTTCTGGACGCTGCTGCCGTTGGCGCTGTGCATGTGCATTTCGACGGTCTGGGGGCGGTACCATTATGTGGCGGACGTGATTGGCGGCGTTGCCACCGGAACGCTCGGCTATGTGATTGGAAGCTGGCTGGTGAGGCGGAGAAGCGAGGCAGGCAGGTACTAGTCGGGGGGAGTAGGTATAGGTTTTTTCGTAACTGCAGATTCCAAAGGACTTTAAGTCCAATGTTTCGCAACTGCAGATTATAAAGGAGTTACAGGCGCATTTTGCGTAACTGCAGAATCTAAAGGGTTTAGTGGAAGAGAAAAACTGGGTGGGAAGATCCCGCACGGGGCAGCGACGCCCCAGAGGCGACGGGGATCCGCAATTCACAGTTGATGATAGTACTTATCTAGCTAACTGTCAAGGAATTTCGACGCTACAACTGACTAAAGTTGCCAAGTGAGGAAGGTTGACACCGTCGATGCGGTTGCCTACTCTGGCGTCATGGAAGTGCGATTCGATCCGGAACTGCAGGAGAAGCTGACGCGCGCGGCGGCCGAACAAGGCCGCGAGAGTGAGGCGCTGGTTGTTGAAGCAGTCGAGCGCATGTTGAGCTACGACCAATGGTTCGTAGGCGAAGTTGAAAAGGGAATAGCGGCAGCCGACCGTGGCGAATTGATTGAGCACGACGAAGTACGCAAACTGATTGACCGCCGGTATCCCGGTTGATGCACCTGCGGTGGACGGAGCAGGCTACACGCGACCTCACCGATATTTCCGACTATATCCAGGAACGAAGTAACAGAGAAGTTGCGCGGCGAGTTGCGCTGTCGATTTGGGAGTCCACCGACGTACTACCAGAATTTCCGAACCTCGGCCGCGCCGGCAGAAAATCGGGGACTCGCGAACTGGTGATGAAGGATTTGCCTTATTTAGCCATCTATAGAATTAAGGGAGAGGCGATCGAGGTGCTTCGCATCCTTCATGGCGCGCAACGTTGGCCATAGCCGACTCGCTTTGGACTGCCCAAAATTGTGCGAAATCGGCGGTACAGTGCAGCTGCTACAGAACATTCGACGAAGCCCTACAGAGTAAACAGGTGCGTTGACTTGGGGTGGGGCGGGGAATAGGATTTGCGCGGCGTGGGACGGACGGAGCGAGGGCGAGCGGAATGAGCGATTGGGTGTATTTACAGGCGACGCCTGCGGAAGAGTTGATGCGGCGTCACGAGTTTTCGATGGTGAAAGTGCAGGCGACGGGAAATGTGACGTTTGGGATTACGGTGAAGGAATTTGCGGTGCCGCCGCCGGGGCAGCGGGTGCGTTTTTATGCGGAGGCAGACAAAGCAGTGAACCAGAAAGTGGCGCCGTTTGTGCCGTGTGGATGGGGAGAATCGTTATTTTCGGCGCTGGGAGACTGCGTTCGGCTGATCCGGCAATTTCCGTATGATGGCAACGAGCCTGGGGGGCAGGAGCCCGCATCGAAATGATCCTGAAATTCGCAAAACACGAACTGGAGCCGGGGCTGGCGGTGCTGACGATTCAGGGAAACATTCACTGCGGGCCGGAATGCGCGCGGCTGGAACGAGAAGTTGACGGGATGATTGCAGCGCACGAGACGCGCGTGATTTTCGATATGAGCGGCGTGACGCATGCGGACAGCGCGGCGATCGGATCGATTGTGCGGTGTCTAGCGAAGCTCAAGGAGTCCGGCGGAGGACTGCGAATTGCCGGGGCGCAATCGATGATCGATTACAGTTTGAAGCTGACGAAAGTGGACAAGATCATTGGGATGTTTCCGACGGTGGAACAGGCGCGCACCGGATTTGACGACGCCTCAGAGAAAATGCCGGCCTGAAGACCGGCCACTCCAACTGCGACTCATCGTTGGTCCGTCTTCGCAAGAAAATCCTGTAGCGCGGCTTTGTATTTCGCCGGCGCGAGCAAGGCCGATTCCTCGTGACATGAGATGTCGAATTGCAGAAGTGTTTTTGGCGATTGAGCGGCGGCGTAGACATCGCGGCCTAAATCGGGCGGAATGATGGGATCGGCAGTGCACTGGACAAGCAGCAAAGGCGCGTCGATCTTTGCGATTTTGGATTTTGTATCGAACTGCGAGCCCGCGAGAAAGCTGAGGCCCGGGAGAAACCAGTAGGCACGTTTTGCCATGGCGGCGACGGAGGGAAAGGGTGCTTCGAGGACGACTCCGCCGACTTTTGATTTCGATGCGAGATCGGTCGCGATGGCGGTTCCCAGCGACTGGCCGTAAGAGATGATGGTTCCGGGATCGATGCCACGTTTTTCCACCAAGTAGCGCAAGGCGGCTTGGGCGTCGAGATAAAAGTCTTTTTCACCTGGCTGGCCTTCGCTCTTTCCATAGCCGCGGTATTCCACTGCCAACACATTTGCTGGAAGTTCGTGCAGGAAACGGTCGACATACGCGCGATCCGAAATGTTTCCGGCGTTGCCGTGAAACGCGAGGAATGTGAATTTGCCTTTTTCGGCTGGAATCCACCAGGCATGGAGTTTTGCGCCGTCTTGGGCAGTAATCCAGACGTCTTCAACCGGAAGGCCGGCGGGATGCCAGTCGCCTGCGAGACGGGAAGGAAAGTCCGGGAAAAAGATGAGGTGCGATTCGAAGATGCGCAGGAGCAGAAGAATAGAGAGATAGGTTGCCGCGAGAATGATCAACATGCGGCGAAGGCGGAAACGCGGCGTTGGTTCAGTCAAGTTGCGGCCTGCCTATTTTGGGAAGGACGGCTTCGGCTGACTGACTGAGTGAAAGAAGTTTTGCATCGGCCGAATTGGCGGCGATGAACTGAAGGCCGAGAGGAAGGCCGGAGTTGGTGAGGCCGCAGGGAAGAGAGACGGCAGGGAGGCCGGCGAGGTTGGCGGGGCGATCGAGGCGAAGGAGAAGCGCGCGTGTGGCGTGATCTTTGCCGTCGATGGTGGTGGATTCTTCGCCAATGAGCGGAGCGGGAATGGGAGTGGTTGGGACGACGAGCGCGTCGACGTTTGCTTCTGCGAGCGCGGAAGCGAATTGAGCGAGGAAGGCTGCGCGCTGGTCCATGGCTTCGAGATAGGTGGCAGCGGTGACGCGGGTGCCGATTTCGAGGCGCGCACGAACGTCTTCGCCGTAGTCGGCTGAATTTTTTGGGAACCAGTTCATGTTTTGGTGATAGTGGGTGGCTTCGGCCCAGGCGATGTTGTTGCCGGCGGTTTCGGTGCTGTTGAGGAGCGGGATGGAAATTTCTTTTGTGGCGAAGCCGCGTTTGCGGAGGAGCTTTAGCGCCGCTTCGAAAGAGGAGCGGACTTCGGGAGACAGGACGTCAAAGAAAAATTCTTTTGGAATGCCGAGCGTGAATTTCTTTTTCTTCGACGGCAGCGGCGGTTCGCCTTTGTGCGAACCGGATATTGCTTCGAGGACGAGAGCGGCGTCTTCGACCGAACGAGCGAGCGGGCCGACACAATCGAGCGTCGGCGACAAAGGAATCACTCCTTCGACGGAAACGCGATGCAAAGTCGGTTTGAAGCCAACGATGCCGCAGAGGGACGCGGGAATTCGAATGGAGCCACCGGTGTCGGTGCCGATGGCCGCGACGCAAAGGCCAGCGGCGATGGCAACTGCGGCGCCGCCACTGGAGCCTCCGGGAACGCGATTGGTGTCCCACGGATTGCGGGTTGGGCCGTAGTGGGGATTGTTGCTTGTGACACCGTAAGCGAATTCGTGGAGATTGGTTTTGCCGAGGATAATGGCGCCGGCGGATTTGAGTTTCGAAACGACGTGGGCGTCTTGTTCGGGGATGAAATCGTGTAGGAACTTTGCGCCAGCCGTGGTGCGGATTCCTGCGGTGTGAATATTGTCTTTAAGCGAGATGGGAATGCCGTGAAGCGGGCCGCGGTCGCGGCGGGATTTTTTGCCGCGCGGGCCGCAGAGTTCCATTTCGGCTTGGCGGGCCTGAGCGAGCGCCAAGTCGGGCGTGACAGTGAGATAGGCGTTGAGGTCGGGATTGAGGCGCTCAATGCGATCGAGGAAGTGTTTTGTGAGTTCGACAGGCGAAAGTTTGCGAGCGCGGAAAAGGCGGGCGAGTTCAGCGATCGAGAGGAAAGCCAGGTCGCGGTTGGTCATGAAGAAAGAAATTTAACACAGGCGCGGAGGCGAGTCGCGCGGACTAAAAGATTTTTTCCTGGCGGCGGAGGTTACCGAAGGTGCCGAGGTTGGCGATGATGAAGGCGACGCGGAACTGATTTTCGGTGCGGACCGCGCCGAGGTTGATGCGGCGATATTCGAGCGCGATGCCGCAGCAGCCGCCGTTGTAATTGACCTGAACGATCTGGTTTTGCAATACGCCGTTGGTGATGTCGTAGCTGATGCCGGCGGTGGCGTTGAAGCCTTTGCGATTGAGGCTGCCGTAGCCGAAGAGGGCGCGCACTTGATTGGCGAGAGGCTGGAGGCGCGGGTCATCCTGAAAGCGGAAGTGCGCGACCGTCGCGAAAAATTCCGAGTACGGCTTCACTTTTAGCAGAGTGCCGATGGCAGTGACTTTCTTGAGTTGCGAATCGTATTCAAGAATCTGTTCGGCGTCATATTTCTCGCCGGGAGAGATTTTTATGTCGCTCACGATGGGCGACCAATTGCGGGGACCGAGGGCGAAGGCGAAAGGCGTGATGGAGTTGAAGGCCTGTAAGACATTGCGCTGGCCGTCAACGATGGCGCCGCCGAAGGTCGGATCGAAATAATGTTTTTGCACGACGCGCCAGGAGACGAGTTCCTGAGGCTGATCGTCGCCGCTTTTGAGGAAGAGGCGTTGCGTGATGCCGTATTCGATTTCGGAAGTGTTGCTGAGCGTGGCGTCGGAATCAAAACGGATGAAGCGCTGAAAATCGTTGATGCCGCCGACGTAGCGGAAGGTGAAGTCGGGCTCGATGGTGTGCTTGTAACGATGGCGCGGTTTGTCTTTTTTGAGCGACGCACGATCGAAGAATCGCTCCAGGGTGGGCGGGCGAAGCTCGAGCGTGAATTCGCCGTCGTTGCGGGTGAGCGGCTGTTCGTCGAGATTGCCGAAAGCGTCGAGGGAGGCGCCGTAGCGAGTGGTGCGAACCGCGCCGGTGGCGGTGATTCCGAGCCATGCGCCGAGATGCAAGGGGATCGTGACGCGTGGCGCGAATTCGGTACGCTGGACCGTCGCGGCCGTGGTGAGCGTGCCGTCGTCGCGTTTGGACGCGCCGATGTAGGAATCGAAGCTGAGATAAACGGGCAGATTGCGCCAGGGAGCCTGCTCGACGGAGCTGAGGCGGGCTTCGGGAAGGCTGCGCAGGGAGACGCTGGTTTCCGGATTGATGGTCAAAAAGTTCTTGTCATTGAGCGCGGCAAAATTCAGGCTAAAGCCTTTGAAATTATTGGTGAGAAAGACGGAGCTGCGAACTTCGGAGTTGATAGCGTCGCCGTAGGCGTCGGCGAACGCGAGACGGAACGTCAGCGAAGAGAGCTGATTGTAGTCGGCGACAAAGCGCCAGTTGCCGGGAAGAAGCGATTGAATTTCAAGGCGCTGCTGGTGGCCGCCCTGGGGTTGCAAGACGCCGTTCGAATCGCGCAAGCCGCGGTCGACGACGCCGTAGTAGTTGTAGTTGAAGGTGGTGTTTTCGTTGGGCGTGGCGCGAATTTCGGCGCGTTCGGCGGAGCCGCGTTTGCTGAGATATTGGGCGCCGATTGTGGAATCGAACCAGGACGCGGGCGCCCAGTAGTAGGCGTCGCCGAAGATGAAGCCTTTGCGATTGCTGTTGCCGATATCCGGAATGAGAAAACCAGATTGGCGAACGCGCTGCCCGGCGGGGGCCGTGGCGTAGGGGAACCAAAGGAGCGGGACGCGGAAGAAGCGAAAGTTTGCGTTGACGAGGGCGACGTCTTTATCGAGACGCACACGAGCGCGGCGCGCGAAGAATTGCCACTTGGGATGTTCGGGGTCGCAAACGGTAATCCAGGCCTGGCGAATGATGTAGACGTCGCCGGGAAGCTTGTCGACATCGCGGGCTTCGAAGTGAAGAGGATTGTCGGTAAGCAGGACCAGCGGATTGGGACGGCGGGAGATTTTTACGTCGCCGCGTACTTCGTGAAATTTGCCGGTAGCGGTGCTGACGTTGTAGTTCGCCTGAGAAGATTCGATGTGCTGGTTGTCGTAATCGAAGGTGACGTGGCCGGTTGCGAGCGCGTCGTGGGTGCGATTGTTGTATTCGACGTGGTCGGCGCGGAGCGAAATTCCGCCGTATTGGATGAGGACGTTTTTGTCGGCGATGAAGAGGTCGCCCTGTTTTCGCTGCGGGCCGTCAGCGGAGATTTCGACGATTTCACCCTTGCCGGAAGGCAGGCGAATGAACTGCGATTGGGCAGACTGCGGATCGAAAATTGCGGCAAGAAAGCAAAAGGCAAGCGAAAGCGTTGCGAAGTTCAGGTGAGGCAAGCGGAGCGTGGACGTTAAGCGGAGCATTCGGCAATGGGAGCAATTGGATAGCCTAGCACGCGTGTGAGGTTGTGTGTAGCGAGCGAGTGCCAAGTTATTTTCCGGAAGTTGATTGTCGAAAGGCCGGGAAATATGAGACGCTTCCCGGCGTTTCGCGTCTAAGCGCTTGACACGGGGTGGGCCCTTCGGCGAAGTCTTATCCGCGCGCCGAAGGGCGATAACTGGGCTTTTTGAACCGCAAATTGAAGGAGAAGGTGATGACTGCGACCAAGTTCGTTTGGCGGGCAATGTTCGTGTGTGCGCTGGGGCTAGCCGTGGCGCCGGGGTGGAGCGCGAGTGCCGCCGTTGCCGCACAGGAAAAGAAGGAAGAGAAAAAAGAAGAAAAGAAAGACGACAAGAAGGACGAGAAGAAATCGCTGCCGCTCAAGAGCGACCGGAAGATTGAGTTTACGACGGATGAAGGAACGTGGCTGTCGCTGGACGTATCGCCGGACGGCAAGACGATTGTGTTCGAATTGCTGGGCGATCTTTATACGCTGCCGATTGAAGGCGGGCAGGCGAAATTGATTTCCGGCGGGATGGCGTTTGACAGCCAGCCAAAGTTTTCGCCGGACGGAAAATGGATCGCGTTTCTTTCCGACCGCGAAGGGACGGACAACGTCTGGATTATTCATCCTGACGGAACAGGCGCAAAGCAGGTTTCGAAGGACCCGGGGAGCGATTTTGTGTCGCCGTCGTGGGCGCCGGATGGGAAATACATTTTTGTGTCGAAGGCGGCGGCGGGAATCGCGTCGTACGAAATCTGGATGTACCACGTGGATGGCGGCTCGGGCATTCAGATCACGAAGGCAAAGCCGACGCCATTTACCCAGCGAAAGGATCGGCCGAATGATGTGGGCGTTGTCGCGTCGGCGGATGGGAAGTACCTCTACTACGCGGAGCGGCATGGGCCGTTTTCTTACAACTCGATGCTGCCGCAGTGGGAGATCAAACGGAAGGACCGCAAGACCGGCGATGAAGATACGATCATTCAGCAATCGCTGAGCGCGTTTCGCCCGGTGCTTTCGCCCGACGGAAAAGTGCTGCTGTACGTTTCGCGATTTGAAACGGAGACGGGATTGCGGATGCGCAATCTCGAGACCGGGGAAGATAAGTGGGTGCGGTATCCGATTACGCGCGACGACCAGGAATCGCGGTTTACGCGCGACGTGTTTCCGGGGTACGCGCTTCTGCCGGGCGCGCAAGAAATCGTCTACAACCAGGATGGAAAAATCCGGCGGCTGAATTTGGCGACGGGCGCGGAAACTGTGATTCCGTTTACCGCGCAGGTTTCGCAGGAGCTGGGGCCGAAGCTGGACTTTCCGCAAAAGGTGGAGCAAGGGCCGGTGAAGGTGCGGCTGATTCAAGACGCGACGGAATCGCCGGACGGAAAGAAGCTGGCGTTTTCGGCGATGACGCACTTGTACGTGGCGGATCTGCCGAGCGGCAAGCCGACGCAGCTGACGACCGGGGAAGCGCACGCGTACCAGCCTGCCTGGTCGCCCGACGGGAAATGGATTGCGTACGTGAGCTGGACGGCGGCCGGCGGACAACTTTGGAAGATTCCAGCGGGTGGTGGCTCGGCCCAGCAGGTATCAAAGTCGATTGGGCTGTACAGCAATCCAGTGTGGTCGCCCGACGGAAGCCGCATCGTTCTCTTGCGCGGCAATGCGTATGACCGCGACAACGCAACTTTTGATGGCGGCCAGACGGCGAATGCGGACTTGATCTGGATTTCCTCCGGTGGCGGAGACGCGAATTTGATTTTGCCTTCGCGCGGCTCCGGCGGGCCCCACTTTACACACGATCCCGATCGCATTTACCTCTACACGCCGGCGGGGCTGGTTTCGCTGCGCTATGACGGAACGGATCGGCGCACGCACCTGCAAGTGAAGGGGCAGGGAATTTATTTTGCGGAAGAACCCGTGCCGGCGGACGACATTGTGCCCAGCCCGGATGGACAGTGGGTGCTTGCGCACATCAGCAATCAGCTCTATCTGGTGGCAATGCCGGCAGCTGCCGGTGAGGCGCCGACGGTTAATACCAGCGGACCATCCGTGCCACTCAAGCGGTTGACGGATATTGGAGCGGATTATTTTGGCTGGGCGGACGACGGCAAGACGATTACGTGGGCGATTGGCGCGAGCTATTTCCGGCAGCCGTTCAGTTCCATTTCGTTCGAACCGCCGAAAGACGAAAAGAAAGAGGGCGAGGGCAAGGACGGCGATAAAAAAGAAGCGGACAAGAAGGACGGCGACAAGAAGGAAGAGAAAAAGCCCGAGAAATTTAAAGAGCAGGAAAAAGACGTTCAGGAAATCGCGATCGACCTGGAAGTTTCGCGGAAGACGCCAAAGGGAACGATCGTTCTACGAGGCGCAACGATCGTAACGATGAAGGGCGACGAAGTGCTGAAGAACGCCGACATCGTCATCGAAGACAACCGCATCAAGAGCGTCGGCCTGAAAGCGACGATTCCTGCCGGAGCGAAAATCTTCGACGTAAAAGGGAAAACAATCACGCCGGGATTCATCGATACGCATGCGCACTGGTTCGAGATCCGACGCGGCATTCTGGATACGCAAAACTGGGCTTTTCTGGCGAATCTGGCGTACGGCGTGACAGCCGGCCTCGACGTCCAGACCGGAAGCAACGACATGTTCGCGTATCAAGACCTGGTGGACAGTGGAGACATCATCGGGCTCCGGTCCTTCTCCACCGGCCCGGGCGTTTTCTCCGACAACAATTTCCAATCGTTGGAAGAAGTGAAAGGTGTGCTGACGAAATACCAGAAGTATTACGGCACGCACAACATCAAGAGCTATATCGTCGGGAACCGCAAGCAGCGTCAGTTCATGGTGCAGGCTTCAAAAGAGCTGCAAATGATGCCGACCACCGAAGGCGGCCTCGACCTGAAGCTCGATTTGACGCATGTGATCGACGGCTTCCACGGAAATGAGCACACGCTGCCGATTACGCCTCTCTACAAAGACGTATTGCAGCTGTTTGCGAAGTCCGGGATCGCGGAGACGCCGACGCTGATCGTGAACTACGGCGGTCCGTTCGGCGAAGACTACTGGTACGAGTACAGCGAAGTGCACGACAACGCGAAACTGAATCGCTTTACGCCGCATCACGTGGTTGACGAGAAGACGAAGCGGCGGCCGGCGTGGTTCCGTAAGGATGAGTACGAGTTTCCGAAGCTCGCCGCGCAAGTGGCGAAACTTAGCCGGGAAGGCGGGCTCGTCGGAGTTGGCAGCCACGGACAATTGCAAGGTCTCGGCTATCACTGGGAACTGTGGATGCTCGCGAGCGGCGGCATGACTCCGATGGAAGTGCTGCGTGCGGCGACGCTAAACGGTTCCAAGATTGTGGGCCGGCCGGAAGAACTCGGCACGATTGAGCCGGGAAAACTTGCGGACCTGGTCATTTTCGACAAGAGCCCGCTCGACGACATCCACAACACGAACACAATTCACTGGGTGATGAAGAACGGGGAATTGTTCGAAGGCGATACGCTGGACCAATTGTGGCCGGAGCAAAAGAAGTTGGCTCCGCTCTGGTTCTGGAACAATTACGACGTGCCGAAGGCGGGCCAACCGCTTAGCTACGGCAAGACCGTGCAGCCGTAAAGCGCGGGTTCAAATTTGAAAAGCGGAAGAGCGAAGCCGGTCAGGCTTCGCTCTTTTGTTTTGCGAGAGCTCTTGCTTGCGCTTCGCGATACCAATCGAGAGTGCGGCGAAGGCCTTCTTCAAAGTTGACGCTTGCCTCGTAGTTCAGGAATTCGCGGGCGCGTGAGATATCTGCCTGGGAATCACGAATGTCGCCGTCGCGCGGGGGGTCGTACTTGAAGTCGAGTTTGGTTCCGGTGAGTTCCGCAAGCAGTGCAAGCGTTTGATTGAGTGTGACGCGGGCACCCGTCCCAATGTTGAAGACTTTGCCAGTCGCAGTTGGAGCTTCACAAGCGAGCAGGTTTGCGGCAACAGCATTTTCGACATACGTGAAATCCCGGGATTGCTCGCCGTCGCCGTAGACAATTGGCGGCGTGCCTTCAAGGAATGACGTGCAAAACTTTGCGAGAACTCCGGAGTAGGGGGAACTCGGGTCCTGGCGCGGGCCGAAAATATTGAAATAGCGGAGGCAGACATTTTCGAGGCCGTAGACGCGGCCGAACGTTTGCGCGTACAACTCGCCGGCGTATTTGGCGACGCCGTAAGGAGAAATCGGTTCCGGCTGCATAGTTTCGATTTTCGGCAACGTCGGCGTTTCGCCGTAGGCAGAGGAAGACGCCGCAAACACGACGCGCTTCACTTTGGCGTCGCGAGCCGCGACCAAAACATTCAAGGTGCCTTCGACATTGACCTTGTTGGTTTCGAGAGGGTCTTTCACGGAACGGGGCACGGAAGTTCTCGCGGCCAGGTGCAGAACGTAATCGGCGGATTGTACCGCTCTGCGCACCGCGTCCAAATCGGTGATGCTTCCCTTGATGAAAGAAATCTTGCTGCGGATTTCCGCGAGGTTTTCTTCCTTGCCAGAAGAAAGATCGTCCAGAACGACGACCGTCTCGCCCCTACGGACGAGTTCCTCGACTGTGTGCGAACCGATGAAACCGGCTCCGCCCGTCACCAGGTATTGCATCGCAAAAGCTCCTAACCGCCAGTGTGACCTGAGATGGGTGTCTCGTTTACTGTTACCCGCATCCGCCAAGCGGAGCGAACACCCTAACCGTGAGTTTTGATACTCTGTTGCTTCGACGCGTGACCGTGCAGCGAGTCTTGCGGCGCAAGTAAAAATTGTACGACGAAACATGAACTGTCAACCCGAGAGACGGCGCCAAAGTGTCAAACAAAACATGAGGGGCCGTGCGTCCGTTTATCTGGCGATTGTTGCAGCGTTGCTTCTAGCCGGCGCTGGGTTTGCCTGGCTGCATTTCCGGAGCGGAAGCGAGCAGCCGGTCGTGGCATTCACGCCGATCGCGCACGCGACGGAGCCGGCAACCGCGAACCCCACAAAGCTGTCCACGGATGGATCGAATGGCGCGTCTGCGCCAGGCGCCGCGAAACCGCCTTCTGCGGAGCCAAGCTTCAGCCCGCAACCCGGAGAAAATTTGCAATTTGCCGCAAGCCTCGCGAAAGTTGGCAACGTGGCAAGCCTTCGATTGCAGGTAGTCGATAAAAAGGAGCTGAACGGCAAACCGGAGTGGCATTTTCAAGCGACGGCCAAAACGCAAAATGCGATGCGGTTAATTTTTGAGTTAGACGACCGGTTCGATTCGTTTAGCGAAGGGAATGCGTTTACGGGCCTGCAGTACGAAATGCATTTGAGCGAACGCGGGCAGAAGGTGGAGTCCATTCAGAGGTTCACGAGTACGGGAAGAGAAACCGCGCCTGCGGGCATGTCCGCCGCTGTGGTTTTGCCGGGAACGCGTGATCCGTTGGGCATGATGCAGTATTTGCGCTCGGTGAATTGGGATTCGACGCGCGAAGTGAAAAGCCCGGTGTATGACGGGCGAAAGTTATATGACGTTCGTGCGCGGCTGATTGGAACGTCAGAGGTTGTTGTGCCAGCCGGTAAATTTACCGCCGCGACGATTGAGGTGCGGGTGTTCGACAACGGCGTGGAAATGAAAGACGCGCATTTCACGTTGTATCTGGCGCACGATGCGGCGCGAACGCCGGTGCTGCTACAGGCTGTGCTGCCGTTCGCGGAAGCGCGCGTGGAATTACAATCCAAGAGCGAATGATGCGTGGCAAGCCTTGCTGCGCCATCTAGTCTTAGCAAAGAACAATTCGATCGCGATTGCGCACGACTCGGCGCGTAGCGTTGCGCGTGTCCACGACGAGCTTCGAGCTGTCTACAATCGCGTTGTAATCGTAGGTGGAGTGGTCCGTGGCAATGACCACGCCGTCGTAGGAAGCGAGCGTCTGCGGCGAGAGCGGCACGGACTTCATGCCTTCGTAGTTGTAGTGCCGCATGCGGTGTAATTGCGCGAAGTAGGGATCGTTGTAATCTACGTGCGCGCCGCGACCTTGCAGTAATTGCATGATTTTCAGGGTCGGCGATTCGCGCAGGTCGTCGACATCTTTCTTGTACGCCACGCCTAGCACCAGGAGTTTTGAACCGTTCAGACTTTTCTTCTGCTTGTTCAGCGCCGTGGCAATCGCTTCGACGACGTGATACGGCATCGACGTGTTAATTTCGCCGGCCAGCTCGATGAAGCGCGTGGCGAAGTCGTATTCGCGCGCTTTCCAGGAGAGATAAAACGGGTCGACGGGAATGCAGTGGCCGCCAAGTCCAGGGCCGGGATAGAAGGGCATAAATCCAAACGGTTTTGTCGAAGCCGCGTCAATCACTTCCCAGATATCGATGCCCATGCGGAGGCTGAGCAGCTTCAATTCGTTGACTAGCGCGATGTTCACGCAGCGAAAAATATTCTCGAGCAGCTTGGCCATCTCCGCAGCGCGAGTGGAGCTGACGGGAATCACGCGCGAGACAACCTGCGCATAGAGTGCTTGCGCTGCGCGGCCGCTGGGGGGATTTACGCCGCCGACAACTTTGGGAATTTGCGCGAGGCCGTACTGTTTGTTTCCCGGATCCTCGCGTTCGGGTGAAAATGCCAGAAAAAAATCGCACGGGATATTGTCGCTCGCGGCTCCGCTTGCGATTGGGCAGCGCATTCCGTTCGATTCGAGAATCGGGAGGACGAGTTCTTCCGTCGTGCCCGGATACGTCGTCGATTCCAGCACGATCATCTGGCCCTTTTGCAGGTGAGGCAGAATCGATTCGGCCGTCTGCCGGACGTAAGTCAGGTCGGGTTCACGGCGCTCGTCGAGCGGCGTAGGCACGCAAATCAGAATTGCGTCGACGTCTCTTAATTTCGCGAAGTCCGTAGTCGCTGAAAAATGCCGCGAATTTACGTACTGCTGAATTTTCGTTTGCGGAATATGTTCGATGTATGATCGGCCCGCATTGAGGTGGCTGACTTTTTCCGGGTCGGTGTCAAAACCCGTCACCTTGTGCCCCGCTTCGGCAAATCGCAACGCAAGAGGCAGGCCCACGTACCCGCATCCGATAATGGCGACCTTTAGCTGCGCGCCTTTGAAAAACTCCGGCTTTCGATCCACTGGCATGAATGTACACTCACCCCTTCATAGTAACTGCCTTACGATGGCACACGGATATTAGGCTGAAATTAAAATATAGCAGGTAGCGCGGGCCGCTCCAAAAGCTTGGCAGCACGGGCTAGATAGGCCAGAATCGAAGCCGCCGCTTAGCGCCATCGCGGATTCCGTTCGAAAGGACATGGCTCTTCGCATGACGTTTGTCATCCTGTTCATCGGTTTGTGCGCGGGAATTCTCGTCGGCTTGCTCGGTATTGGCGGTGGGGTGGTGCTCGTGCCCGCCCTGGTGCATCTTTTGCATATGGATCAACACGCGGCGCAGGGAACTTCGCTTTTTGTTCTGCTTCCGCCGATCGGGCTTGGCGCGCTGCTCGAATATAGAAAGAAAGGCGCGGTCGATTTTCAAGCGGGCATCTATTGTGCAGTTGGAATGCTCTTTGGCGGTTATCTGGGCGGAAGAATTGCCGTGCCGATGTCTTCGCGGCTGCTAACGCAGTGTTTCGGAGGGTTTCTGATGGTGTCGGCGATTTTGCTGTGGAGCAAGGCGTCGAAGCATGGGTCACCGCCAGCTTCCGCGGCAGTTGCGAAAGGGGACGTCTAGATGAAGAAGATCATCGGTTTTCTTTTGGCGGGAATCGCCGGCGGTATTGCTTCTGGGTTATTTGGAATTGGCGGCGGAATCGTTCTGATCCCTATTTTTGGTTTGTTACTCGCGTTTGATCAGCACCGCGCGCAGGGAACGAGTCTTGTTGCGTTGATTCCGCCCACGGGACTGCTAGCCGTTCTCGCATATGCCAAATCCGGCTATGTTTCCTGGCTTACGGGTCTTCTTCTGATCCCTGGCCTTTTTGTTGGCGGAATTTTCGGCGCAAAAATCGCGAAACGCATTGAACCGCGCCGCATGCGCCAGGTTTTCGCTGCGTTGCTGCTCTTGCTTGGCGCGTGGGAAGCACTCGGGAGCTGGAAGCGCTGAAACTAGGACGATATGGTTGATCTTCACTGCCACATTCTGCCTGGACTCGACGATGGCGCTAAAACCATCGAGGATTCCGTTGCCATGGCGGAAGGTGCGATTGCCGATGGAATTACGCACGTCGTCGCGACGCCCCACGCAAGCAGCGAGCATTCGTTTCACTACGATCGCGTTCGCGCCGCCCGCGAAGAACTGCAGGTGCGCGTCGGAGACCGCTTGCAAATCGCCACCGGCTGCGACTTTCACCTGAACCCTGAAAATGTTGCCGCGCTGAAAATCGCGCCTGCGCAATTCTGCATCAATCAGAAGGACTATCTTCTCGTGGAGTTTAACGAATTTTCGATTCCGCCGGCGATGGATCAGATGCTGCACCATTTACAGCTGGCGGGCCTGCGGCCAATCATCACGCATCCGGAGCGCAACGGCATTCTGCGGGCGCAGCCCGAACGGTTGGCGCGTTGGGCGCGCGTTGGGTGTTTCTCGCAAGTGACGGCAGGCTCGCTGCTCGGCGGCTTTGGCCCGGGAGCGAAAAGCGACTCGCTGGCTTGGATCGCGCAAGGCCTGGTGCATTTTGTCGCCAGCGATGCGCACAACATGAAGTCACGGCCGCTCGTGTTGCGTCCAGCGTTCGATTTGATCGCCGCGCAATTTGGGGAAGAAACCGCGCAAGCGCTTTTTGTCGACAACCCGCTCGCGGCATTCGAAGGCCACGCGTTGCCCTTTGTTCCCGAGATTGCTGACGAACATCCGGTGAAGCGACGGAAACGGTTTTTCTTTTTTTAGAATCGGACGCGAAGTCAGCGTGTCGGCTTCAGCGGCAATCCCGCCCACACGTTCATCAATCCAAGCACTTCCCGAACAACATCCAATGCATCGTGCGTTGTGCGCCACCAGTGTGCAGCGTCGAACGAGTCTGTTCGAGCTGCGCGCACAATGACCTGCCCGCGTCCGGTCTCCAGCCGATTCCAGATGCCGTGGACTCGCCTTGTGTGAGCTTTTGAGGTGACCACGATGACCGATGAGCCGTGCGCGGGCTCCAGGGCGCTGGCGATAACGTTCATCTCATCGGCGGTGTTTACGATGGTTGGCCGAAGAATGCGAATCGCCCGTTCCGGCACTCCGTATTTCAATAGCACGCGCCGGCTCGACTCCTCTTCGCCATCGAAGGGCACGCCGAGTTCCGCCATCGTGCGCTTCGGTTCGATCGGTTGCGTTAGCCAGATTTCGGGCGCGTATCCGCCGTGATAGATCTCCGCGGCCTCCAGGGCTCGCTCCGGCATTGCGCCCGTCAGCACGACGATCGCGGTCGCGGGTTGCAATGAATCTTCGCGCACAAGCCAAGCGCCGACTCGGAGGAATGCCAGCGCTCCTAAGCACACGAGCAGCAGCAGCGCGACAATCCAAGTCCGCGTCCGACCTCGCTCGTTGTGAATACGTTGGAAAGATGGCATTGCGAGTCTGCGCATCGTAACGTGTGGCATGCGGGTGGTCAATCGAGCGCGCGGACGTTAAACTGGAGCCCGAAACTTTCGGAGGATTCATGCGCGCGGTTGTGACGGGAGCTGCTGGATTTTTGGGGTCGCATCTTTGCGATCGATTGCTTGCGGAAGGATGGGAAATTCTCGCGCTCGATAATCTGATCACGGGCGCGGCGCAGAATCTGAGCCATCTCGAAGGCAATCCCAAGTTCAAATTTCGCCAGGCGGATGTCAGCGAGCCGCTGAACGTCGAAGGCGCGGTGGACTATGTGCTGCACTTCGCTTCGCCCGCCAGCCCGCCTGACTATTTGAAGCATCCCATCGAAACGATGCGTGTTGGCTCTTTCGGGACATTTAACGCGCTCGAACTCGCGCGCGCCAAGAACGCCAAGTTCTTCCTTTCATCCACGAGCGAATGTTATGGCGACCCGGAAGTTTCGCCGCAAAGCGAAGAGTACTGGGGTAACGTCAATCCCGTCGGACCGCGCAGCGTTTACGACGAAGCCAAGCGGTTTTCCGAGGCGCTGACGATGGGGTTTCATCGCCACTACGGCCTCGATACGCACATCGTTCGCATTTTCAATACGTATGGGCCTCGCATGCGCCTCAATGATGGCCGCGCGCTTCCCAATTTTGTGTATCAGGCGCTGAGCGGAAGGCCGATTACGATTTATGGCGACGGCAAGCAGACGCGCAGCTTTTGCTATGTTTCAGACGAGATCGAAGGAATCTACCGTTTGATGCTTTCGAACGAGCATCTCCCTGTGAATGTTGGCAATCCGGCGGAAATTACAATTCTCGAATTCGCGGAGCGCGTGCGCGCACATTTTCCGAATGCGCAGCCTCTCGTTTTCGAGGCGCTCCCGCAAGACGACCCCAAGCGGCGCTGCCCGGATATCAGCAAGGCTAAGCGGCTGCTCAAGTGGGAGCCGAAAGTAAATCTGGAAGAAGGCTTGAAGTTGACGATCGCGTATTTCAAAGAAGCATACGCGAAACGCACCGCGGTCTAGGCTTAGCCGCGTCCAAACGAAAAATATTCAAATCCCAGGTCCGCCATTTTTCTGGGCGAATAGAGATTGCGGCCGTCCACGACCAGCTTGCGGGCCATCAATTTGCCGGCTCGTTCCCAATCAAGATTCTTGAAGGAGCTCCACTCGGTGCACACCAGAGCCGCGTGAGCGTCTCGGAGCGTCTCGTACGGATCGGCGTGCAACGCGACGCCGGGCAAGACTCTCTTGGCTTTTTCCATCGCTTCGGGGTCGGTCGCGTGCACTTGCGCACCTTCTTCGAGTAGCCGCCGAATCACATCAATCGCCGGCGCGAACCGGATGTCATCCGTGTTTGCTTTGAACGCAAGCCCGAGTACGGCAATTCTCTTGCCCTTGACAACCCAGAGCGCCTTATTCACTTTCTCGAGGAACTTTTCAATCCGCTCTTTGTTGACGGCTTCTGCCGCTTTCAAAATTTGAAAATCCACGCCAACCGATCCGGCAAGCTGAATGAACGCTTGAATGTCTTTCGGGAAACAAAATCCGCCGAAGCCCAATCCGGCTTTTAGGAACTGTGTACCGATCCGGGGATCGAGCCCCATCGCGTGCGTCACTTGCTCGACGTTTCCGTCCAGTTTCTCGCAAAGGTCCGCGATCACGTTCGCGTAGCTGATTTTCAGCGCTAGGAATGAGTTCGATGCGTGTTTGATGAGCTCCGCGCTATTTATCGTAGTGACGAGGAACTCCGCTTTCGGCTCGGCCGGACAACCGTTCTTGTGCAGCGGGCATTGAAATTTGTGTTCCAGAATCGGCCGATAAATCTCGCGCATTTTCTCGGCAGCAGCTTCATTGTCCACGCCGACCACAATCCGATCCGGATGGAAAAAATCGTATACGGCGGTACCTTCCCGCAGAAACTCCGGATTGGAAACGACGCTGAACGTGACGCTTCCGCCCCGAGAGTACGCCTCCAGCGCACGCTTCAGTTCCTGGCCTGTTTTTGCCGGAACCGTGCTCTTTTCCACGACCAGCATCGAACTCTTTGCTTCCGCGGCAATTTGTTGCGCCACGTGGTCGATTGCAGAAAGGTCCGCGCTGCCATCATCCCGTGGCGGCGTGCCAACGCAGATGAAGATCGCTTCGCCAAACCGGATCGCTTCGCCTGCGTCCGCTGTGTACGAAATGTGGCCCGCCTTGGCCGCGGACTTCAGGACTTCGTCAAGATGCTCTTCGTAAATGGGGACGCCACCGGCCTTTAGTTGTGCAATCCGGCCTTGGTCAATGTCCGTGCACATCACGTCGTGGCCCGCCTCCGCGAGGCAGGCTCCTGTCACGAGTCCCACGTAGCCGCATCCGATTACTGATAAGCGCAAGCTTTACTCCCGCAAAAGTTCAAATTTGGGAACAAAATCAGTTTATCGAACAGCGCGGCCCGCTGGTGAAGTTCCGGCTACTGCGCGCGCTTTCCCATCAACAGTCCGCGCAAACCGAGCAGCACGAGCCGCGGCTGCCTCCGAACGACATTCCAAAGGAGCCGCGTCGATTCATCCCGGTTTATCTCCCCGAGCGATTCCCGCGTCGAATCGTTCAAAAGGTCCACCAATTGCGAATAATCCTTCTGCTGAAAATAGTGCAAGGCGCGGCGAATCAGCCAGTGTGTTCCCAACTCACGCCGCAACACCCGTAATTCGGAGCCGCCGTTTTCATCGAGCAACGCGTCTGCCACGCCCTGCGCACCTCGGAAGCCGGTAACAATTCCGCCTACGGTTGACACCTTTACCTGGGCAGCTGCGTCGCCAACCAGAAAAACTTCGCCGTTTCCAATGCGACGCCGCACCGGTACCCACTTTTTGTAAACCGGAATCCGCGCGCCCTGCCATTCCAGCGCCGTCATTCCTTTTTTCTCGAGAAACTGTTCAATGCGCCGCTTCGTTTCTTGTCCGCTGCCCTCGCCAATGATTCCCAGTGCGCCGCGTTCCTCATTTTCCGGAATCAGCCAGTAAAAATAAGGAGTGTCATCGGGCACAAACCACACGCGAGTCGTGTCCGGAGGGCAGTCTTTCGGCAGCTTCACGATCGCTTGAACCAAAGGAACGGTCTCGACAGGAGGCCAGCCCGCGGATCTTGCAACGCGGCTCGTGGCACCATCTGCGCCGATCACATGGTCCGCATGCAGCTCTTCCTTCTTGCCGCCGCTCTCGACTTCCAGCCGCAATGCGCGCGCGTTCGGGCCAAGGCCCAAAAATCGCGTATCGAAATTCAGGTTCGCGCCGTGTTGTTGCGCGTCGGCTGCCAGCGCCGGAATCAATTTGGCGCGTTCGATGATGAGGTCCGGATTGCGAAGCGCGATCTGCGCAGACCTGCCGTCGGTGAACAGTTCAAATCTTCGGATTTCATTCTTGACGCTGGCGGCAGCCGCCTCGCCGAGCTGATTGCGAAAATGATGCGTCACGATCAACGAGCGCGGCGCCGGATCGAGCTCAGGCTTCGAATCCAGCACTCGTACCGCTTTACCGCCGCGCGCAAGCCTTGCTGCCGCAAAAAGGCCCGCAGCCGACCCGCCCACTACAATCACTTCCCGGTTTTCCTGCCCAGCAGGAGAGGGTTGTTTCGCTTTTCCCACGCGTTCCAGTCGCTTTCCGATAATTCGGACCACACACCCCACTGTGGTGGTCTTCCCTATTTCCGGCTACAAAAAACCCGCCCGGATTGTGCGCGCACAGTTGCGCTCACAATCGGGCGGCAGATAAGTATAGCGAATACGTTGCGCGCGGCAAACCCGTTGGCCAGCGAAAATAGCGCGAGATAGCGTGTCCTCTCGCTGACTAGGCGGCGGCTACGGGCTTCTTCACTTGCCGTTCATACGGCGCTCGCTCCAGGAGCGCGACGCCAAGTAGCGTCGCCGCGACAGCGAAAATCGCCAACAAAATGGCCTGCTTCGTGGGAAGGTAACTCGCCAAAATCGCCAGCGACCCTGAAATCGCGCCAAGCAGGTACATCGTCAGAACCGCACCGCGCTGTCCCAACCCAATATTGGCAAGGCGGTGCGCGGTGTGGTCCTTCCCGGGTGTTGCAAATGGCAGAAATCCCCGTCTGCTGCGGGAGATTGTCACGAGTGTCGTATCAAAAATCGTTGCGCCCAGAACCAGTACGGGCGCAAGCCACGCCGAGAAATGATTGGAATGCTCGAGCCGCAGTTTCAGTCCCAAGGTTGCCATCAGGAATCCGAGGAACATTGCCCCGCCATCGCCCATGAATATTTTTGCCGGCTTGAAGTTCCACCGCAGAAAGCCCGCCGCCGCTCCCAGCACGGCCGCCGCAAGCACCGACACGAGGGTCTGCCCGTTCAAATAGGCGAGCATTGCGAAGAAGATCGAAGACATCGCGGCGATTCCGGCGCACAGTCCGTCCATGTGATCCAAGATGCTGAAGGATGCCGTTATCCCAACGACCCAGACGATCGAAAGCACCGCGTCTAAAACGTTGCCAATTTGTCCGCCAACGAGAACGCTGAACACCTGCGCGTGAATTCCACTTAGCAACAGAATTCCCGCTGCAACGGGCATTCCTACAAAAAGTTTGATCTGATGATGGAGCAGTCCACGATCATCGAGAATTCCGACAGCCGCGATAAGCGTTGCGCCCGCCAAAATTCCCGCAATTTGCGCCCGAGCCTCACCTTGGAAAAGAGAAACAGCGCCCAGCAGCACGCCGCCATAGATTGCCAGTCCGCCCAGCAGTGGAATCGGCTGCAGATGCACTTTGCGCGGCCCCGGCAGGTCCACCATGCCGACGCGCAAAGCCAACGCGCGCACGGGCACTGCCAGAACGAGCGACGCAAACAACGCAATCAAAAATGCGATTAGACTTGCTGCCATCCATCCTCAACGTTTCGGTCACGTGGCTGGCTGGGGTCGGTTGAACCCGCCTCGTAACACATTTGCCGGGTTGGGGTCCGGCTCCCAAGGCAAACTGCGACCGCGATAGAGCAACCCAATACGTTAGCGCGGAAATCCGCACCCCGCCATAGCTAATTGCGCCCGCTGGCCGAGTTTACTTGGGTGTTAACACGGCTGCCGGCAAGACGTTGCGGTCAGCGCTCCGTCAACATTTTGGCAAAGATGCGCTTCACTTCTTCCTTGTCCTTCGTGGCGAAGTACCAGTCAATCGTCCTCTTCAACCCGTCTTTGAACGAAAACTTTGGCTCCCAGCCGAGCAGCTTTTTCGCAAGGGAATTGTCCGCTACGCGATTGAGTGGCCCCGTCGGCATGTCCGGGCGCAGTTTGATCTCCGCCTTGTGGCCGGTAACGTCGCAGACCATTTTTACCGCTTCCAGCACGCGAATGCGTTCCATCGTGCCCAGATTGATCGCGGTTCCGTCGCTGATTTTTTCGCCCGCAAGAATCGTTCCTTCCACGATGTCGTCGATGTAGGTCCAATTCCGAATTTGTGTGCCGTCGCCCCAAACCTCGAAAGGTGTCTGCCCGATGAACGCACGGGCGATCATCGCGATCACGGCATGGTTCTCGACACCGCGCGGTCCATACACCGTGAAGTAGCGGCAAGACGCCGCGCCCAGTCCGTGCTCCTTGTGGTAAGCGCTCAACGTGAACTCAGCCATGAGCTTAGCCCAGCCGTACGTGTTGTCCGCGTCGTTCGGACCCTTTGTCAGGTCCTCCGTCAAAAAAAGTTCCTTTTTCACGTCCGACTGCATGAAGTTCGGATACACGCAGCCCGACGACGCGAAAACAACTTTCTTCGCTTTTGCTCGGACCGCCTCCCAAAAAACAATTCCGTCGAGGAAAAAATTGGACGCGGGCCCCGCCTGATGCAAATCCACGTAGCCACGCCCGCCGTGGTCAGCGGCCAGATGGAAAACGGTGTCCACTCCCTGCATCGCCGCCCGCGTAACTCCCGGCTCGCGCAGATCCGCTTTGATGAATTCGATGGTGCCTTTCGCCAGCGGCTCCTTCAAATTTCCCAGGTGACCGCTCGTCAAATCGTCGACCACGCGCACTCTTGCCCCACGCGCCAGAAGCTGATCGGTCAGCGTCGATCCAATGAACGACGCTCCCCCTGTTACCAGCACGAGTTTTCCTGTCCAAAATGTGTCTGCAGGCTTCACGCTTCCCCCAGCCTTGTTAGTTTGCTTTTCCGGGCGCAAATCGGCCCGCAATCGCTACAAATTTTTCCAATTCTTTGACTCTATCATAGCCTTGCGCCGCTTCTCGCGCCGCCATGCCCATCTTTCGTACGCGTTCGGGAGCGGCGATAAGTGCCCGGATAGCAACCACTAGATCTCCGGGCTGATCCGGGTCCGCGGCGATTCCGAAGCCCTGTTTCAATCCCAGACTCGCCACGTCCGTTTCCACAGGTGCGACGGCGACAATCGGTTTTCCCGCTGCGAGAATTCCGTACATTTTGCTCGGGACAACAACACCTTCGAGGCCGCGTTTTATTGTGATCAAATGCGCATCCGCCGCCGCCAACACAGAGGGAATCTTGCTGCCCGGAAAAAACGGCAGGAACCGCACATTCGAAATGCCGCTTGCTTCCGCCTTCACCGCCTCCAGTTGTGCGCCTTCGCCGACAAACACGAATCCGACGCCCTCGCTCGCCAATTCCTCTGCCGCTCGCAGCAACGTGCTCCACGCTCCGTAAAATCCAAGATTTCCCGCATGCAGTAAAACAAAACGAAACTCTCCCCGAATCTTTCGAATCACCTCTTCATCGAGAGCCGGCAAAGATGCACCTTCCGCAGGAATCTCCGCTCCGTCGCGGACGATTTCCAATTTCGCCGCGTCAATTCCTTTAGCGACGATCCGTTGCTTCATGTCCTCGCCCAGAACAATCACGCAAGCCGCCCGCCGCAACGCCCACCGATGCAATTGTTCCCAAATTCGCGCGAGCAGTCCCGGTTTCACGATGGACCCACCCACCGCCATGTCCGGATACATATCGCGAATGTTATAAAGAAAAGGCTTGCGCTTCAGCATCGCCGCAAACGCGCCGACAATTCCTTCGAACGGCGGATCGGTCATCGCCAGCACAACGTCGCATCGCACGAACAATCCCCGGATCACAGCTAGTACAACGTAGCTCAAATAATTCAACACCCGCATTTTCATATTGAAACGCGGATACGCGGTCGAGCCAACTCGAATTATCCTCGTCCGCCCGCTCGTTTCCGTCTGCCATGGCCGCCACGCGCGACGCTCCGTCGGGTCGTACGATGGCCGTCCGCAAACGATCGTCACGTCACGCTCTTTAGATAACTCACCTACGACCATCTGGGCCATCTTCGCTGTCGCCGAGCTATCGGGCGGGAAATAAAGATTCAGCAGCAGAATCCTCATGCCGCCGCTTCTCTTCGTGCATCCATGCGAACGATCTTCACGATTTCGTAATCAGAAAATCCCCAAGCACCAGCGCATCCATCTGGGTCCTCAAAAAACAATCGATCGCTTCGGCCGGCCTGCACACAATCGGCTCGTTGTCGTTGAAGGAAGTATTCAGCACCACCGGCACATCGGTCTGCCGCTCGACTTCCTTGATCAATTTCCAGTAGCGGGGGTTTGCTGTCTTCGTCACCGTTTGTAGCCGTCCCGTTCCATCGACGTGCGTCGGCGCCGGAATTTTGTCTCGCTTTTCCGGCCGTACCGAATACGCCATCGTCATAAACGGCGAAGCGTGCGACTCTTCGAACCATTCTCCCGTCGCCTCCGCCAAAATCGACGGCGCAAACGGCCGAAATATCTCGCGATGTTTGATCCGCCGGTTCAAAATCTCTTTCATCTCGGCGCGCCGTGGATCCGCCACGATGCTCCGATTTCCGAGCGCGCGCGGTCCCCATTCCGCACGCCCCTGAAACCAGCCAAGAATTTTTCCTTCCCCTATGATGTTCGCAGTCCGCTGCACCAGCTGCTCTTCGTCAAGCTGTGCGATCGAATATCCGTCCGACATCAATTTGGCCGCATCAATCGCCGTACCGATCTCTTTCGTCGAAAACCCCGGTCCCCAGTACGCGTGTTCCATCACGAACGACCGCGGTTTCCCAAATACTTGATGCCACACGTAAAACGCAGCACCGACTGCCAGCCCCGCGTCTCCCGCTGCCGGATGCACATAGACGTTTTCAAACGGCGTCTGCTTCAAAATCTTTCCGTTCGCCACGCAGTTGAATGCCACGCCACCCGCTAAACACACCGATTTCATCTGCGTTTGCTCTGCCAGGTGCCGCAACATTCCCAGATACACTTCTTCCAGCCGCGCCTGCAGCGACGATGCCAGATTCTTGTGTCGTTGCTCGATAGCCTGTTCCGGTTGGCGGGCTGCTCCCAAATGTCTCGGCAATTCTTCCGAGAACAATCTCCCCAACACCGGCGTCTTGTCCGCCTCTGCCCAACTCATCTCCGGACCGGTACGATGATGAGTAAAATATTTCAGCGCCAGCGCGAATCCCGCCCCATTCGTCGTCACAATTTCCCTGAACTCTTCGAGAAATTCCGGCTCGCCGTAGGCGCCGAGCCCCATCACCTTGTATTCGTCGCCGAATTTCAAAAAACCGAGATACTGCGTGATCGCGCTGTAGTAAAGCCCTAGCGAATGAGGAAATGTGATCGAGCCGTGCACGTTCATCCGCGGCCCGAAACCTGCGCCCCACATCGAACTTGCAAAGTCTCCCAGTCCGTCCGCGGACAAAAGAGCCGCCTGTTCAAACGGCGAGCAATAAAATGAACTCGCCAGATGCGCCACATGATGTTCCACACGATGGAATTTCGTCTTCAGAGTTTCCGGGTCTGCATCGAAGGCCGCCGCCAGCGCTTCTCGAATCCCGGTGAACTTCGCCAGCACCTTCATTCGTTCGCGCGCAAAGGACGGCATCCGCGCTGCATAAAACAATTTCGTTCCCAGTCGTGCGTACGGATTGCGCGGCACCGCCACGTGATCCACATCCGCCAGTGTCAGCCCGGCCTCTTTCAGGCAGTATCGGATTGCCGCCGAGGGAAATCCCGCCGCGTATTTCACGCGATTGAACCGCTCTTCTTCCACCGCCGCAATCAATCGCCCATCGCACACAATCGCAGCCGATGCGTTTCCGTGATACGCGTTAATTCCAAGGATGTTCATGTCGCAAAAATTTAGTGTACCGCAGCGCGCGCCGGGATTCGCTGCATTAGGCGGGAATATTTCGCCGGCACCATTCGTTCAGGACAAAAATCGCCCATGGCCTCGACCAAGTCGTCTTGCCGCCCAGAAACGATTGCCAGACGCTTTTCACGCCGTCGGCCTTCAAATGCTCTCGCAACGGCGCCGCAATGTCACCGAAACTCGCCTCCAACTTTCCTTTCAGCGGTCCGCGCAGCCATTGTTCCCACGGTAGTGTGAACGTCCGCTTTTTTTGCGCAACGATTTCCGGGGGAAGCAAGTCTTGCAGCGCATCCACAAGCAGTGCTTTCTGCCGGTTCTTCACTCTCCTCGCCTCGTCCGGCAGCGCGCACACAAATTCCACAAGGGGCGTATCCAGCAGGGGCACGCGCACTTCCAGCGATCGCGCCATGCTCACAGAGTCCGTGTCGCGCAGCAGCGTACTCGCCATATAAGTGCGCATTTCCATCCAACTTACCGCGCCGATGCTTTCCATTCGCCGCGCCTCGTCCGCCGCGCGTTGCAGCCATCCCATCCACGTTGGCTCGAGCGTCGTGCCGTCCGCTCCAATGCTGCTTGGCCGGAACCGTGGCTCCGTGAGCCGCGTCAAATCGGCCGGCGCGAAAAGCGCTCGTGCAAAAAAATAAGCGTGCGGCAATCGTCCCGCGTCGCTCCATGCTGCAGCCGCTTTCGCCGCTGCGTCGTCCGTCATGCCCAGCCCAAACATGCCGCGCACGGCTCCCTGCGTAAGCCGCCGGACAGCCCCAGGCAAGAGCGTTGCAATCGCGGCCAGCCGCCCGAGCTTTGGCGTGCTCGAAAAAGTCGGATAGCCTGCAAACAATTCATCGCCGCCCAGTCCAGAAAGCGCCACCTTCAATCCAACTTCGCGCGCCGCCCACGAAACAAAATACGTATTCGCTCCATCCATGCTCGGCTGGTCCAGTGCGTTTAGAACTTCGTCCAGGCGGTCCGTAACCGCGTCGCCTCCAAGCGGCACCTCTTTGTGCTGCGTTCCGCAACGCGCCGCAACTTGACGCGTCAGATCCGATTCGTCGTACTCGGTGCCTGGAAACGCCAGCGTAAAGCTTTGAATCCCCGGATGCTCCCGAGCCGCAAGTGCGGCAATCGCACCCGAATCCAATCCGCTTGAGAGGAAAAGCCCCACCGGCACGTCTGCAATCAAGTGCGCCCGCACTGCGTCTTCCAGCATGGGCCGGATTCGTTTCACCGCCTCCATATAGGTCGCCGGTTTTTTGGGATCCCGTCCCGCCGGACTTCGCCTTGGGTCCCACCACGGATGCGTCCGCGGAATTTTCCGTCGGTCCGGCACATAGACTTGCATACGATGGCCTGGTGGCAGCGAGAACACGCCTTCGAGCATTGTCACCGGCTCGCTCACGCTCCCAAACAACAAATACGAGGTCACCGCGTCCTGCGAAATCTTCACTTTCGCCTGCAACGCACGCACTTCCGATGCAAACGCAAAGCCATCCGGCCCCTGCGTGTAATAAAGCGGTTTGATGCCAAGCGGATCGCGCGCCAGAAACAATACCGGCCCGGACGTGTAGTGTTTGCGGAAGTCCACAATCGCCAGCGCGTACATTCCGCGCACTTCCGCCAGCAGTTCATCGCCCCATTCTTCCCACCCGTGGACGAGAGTCTCCGTATCCGATTGTGTCTTGAATTTGTGTCCTAGCCGTTGCAGCCGTTCTTTTATTTCACCGTAGTTGTAAAGCTCGCCGTTCATCATCACGGCGATATCGTGGCTTTCATTCCAGATGGGTTGTTGCCCGCCCGCCAGATCTATAATGCTCAACCGCCGCATGCCGAGCGCCAGTCCGGGCGCTCGCGCGTCGTTCACCAGAAATCCTTCTTCATCTGGCCCACGGTGAATCATCGCCTTGGTCATCGTGCGCACGCGAGCTTCCGCTTCCGTGCTTCGCGTGACGTACACGACGCCGCAGATTCCGCACACTTTATTGTTTGATTTCCGGCGCGCCGAAAAACGCAGCCCCAGCCCGGGCAAAATGCGCGCGCAAATGGAACCTCGGTATTTTCAGCCGGCGGTCGGCGAACCACGCCATCATCGCCCTCATGAACAGAAAGAACAGGGAACCGGCCACGAACGCGCACAACACGAAAAATGATTCGCGTTCCAGCAGCAGGCTCCAGTCCACCGCTTCATCCCAACCGGGAAAGGCATGATCCAGAATCGTGCGCAGATGCCATCCCTGCAGCGGCAATTTCGCCAGCCGCACGTGCGCAAACGTCGTGTAGTTATAAACCGCGGGATAGTTTGGAACTACCGAAGTCGCTTGCGCAAAGATTGCCGGATCTTGCAGGTCCTTCCGCGTGAGCATGCGGCCCTGTTTGTCCTTCATCAGAATTCGATATGTCGGGTCCACGATTACCCACTTATTGTCCAGCAGCACTTCCGCTACCACGTGTTTGGTCGTGCGTTGCGGCGTCAGCAACAGCAGTCTTCGTACGTTCAAATCCGAGCTGCGCGCCAGATTCAGAAATGCATTCGTCGCTGTTCCGCACACAGAAAGCAGTTGCCGGTAATTCAGCGTCGTTTCTGGATCTCTCTGTGGCAGCGCATCCGGATCGGCGGCAGACGCCCGTTGCGGTCCGCTTCTCATCCAACTCAGAATCGCTTCTACTTTCTGTTCGGGGCTCGCCGTCGCGGGCACTACCGCGTCGGAAAACCCGTTCAGATACTGCCGAACAGAATATTCCCAGCCCGCCGCGTACACCATTCCCGCCAGGCACAACGTCAGTAGAACGTTTGTCAGTCGCCAGACAAACTTGAACACAATATGACTTCCGTCAGTCAACACTGGCCCCACACCGCCGATTTTCCAACCCTTACCGTTTTTCTGCAAGCTTTCTGTATAAAGATTCTGTCTCCCGGACGGGCTCCTCCCACCCGATTCGCCCCGCCGCCAACCGGGCTCGCTGTCCGAGTCCTGTCCGCAACTCCTCATTTCCGAGCAACTTTCGTAACGCCTCGGACAACTCCTTCTCATCGTGGCGAATTATGATTCCGCCGCCGGCCAGCAAGGGTGCCACGCCACAATTCTCCGTCACGATCACCGGTGTTCCCGCGGCCGCCGATTCCGCCGCCGTGTTGCCGAAGTTTTCGTTCAGGGATGGCAACACAAAAACGTCCGCATCTTGGTAGGCCGCCCATTTCTCTTCGTGGAATACCGGCCCGGTAAAATGTACTCGCTCCGAAATCTGTAGCCCTTCGGCCATTTCAACGAGTTTCGACTCCATCCCCTGTTCGTCCGGGCCCGCAAATACGAGATGCGCCGCCCGTCCTTCGATCTTGGCCGGCAATGCGGAAAAGGCGTGCATCAGCAGATCGGGGCTCTTCTTTTTGCTCAATCGGCCCAAAAATAGAATCAGCATCGCGTCCGCCGGAATTTGCTTTGCGGCTCGGAAGATTCCTTTTGCAGGCAATCGCTCCGGGGCCACCACTCCGTTTCTTCTCAGCGCGATCTTTTCTTTTCCGATTCCACCACCGGCTAACTCCTCAACTTCCTGCTCCGATGTCGCAATCACTCGCGCCGCCCCTGCCAGCATCTTCTTTCCGAACCACGCGTGGTACAGCCTCTTCAGCCGCACGTTCCGCACGATCGGCACGAACATCCCAATCGGCTCTACGACGTACGGAATATTTTTATCGCGGCAGGCGCGCGCGACCGCCGGGCCAAGCAGGTCATACAAGCCAAAAATGTGCACAATTTCATACGAGCTCAGTCTTTCTCGCAAAAATCCTTTCGCTGCCGGATTCCAGCTTGTCACCCGATATTTCAGCCAAGTCGGCAGATAAACCGCCCGAACCCCGCGATCCTCCCCCTCCCATCCGAAGTTCGATTCGAAAAATGGACTGGCCTTTCCCGCCGCCGTGATCCGCTCGGTAATTCCCCAGTCGGCCGTTAACACCGTTACTTCATTTCCCCGCGCCACCAGCCCGCGCGACAGCGCTTCCACCTTCGCCGGCGGTCCGCCAAATTCATAAAACGGAGCATACGTCTCCGTCACATTCAGGATTTTCATAACTCGCGCAGGAGCTTCTTCAGCGATTTCGCGAACACATTAAATCGAAATTCATTTTCGACGCGCTCTTTGCCCCGCCGTCCCATTTCCCGCGCCAGCTCCGGATTTGTCAGCAGCGTTTCAATCGACGTCGCCAGCTGCACCGCATCGCCGTGCTGCACCAGATATCCCGTCACCGCATCCTGGATTACTTCCGGCGCCCCGCCATGCGCTCCGCCAATCACTGGCTTTCCGCACGCCATCGCCTCCAGGTACACCAGCCCGAATCCTTCGCCTCGGCTCGGCAATGCAAACATCTCGCACGCCGCATAGCAGGCCGCAAGTTCCGCGTAACTTAGCCCGCTCAAAAAATGCACGTGCATCCCCACTCCGCTTTCTTCCGCCATATCTTCCAGCCAGTCGCGGTCATCGCCGTCGCCGACGGCAACCAGCTGCAATTCCGGCCAACGCGGCAACAATTTCGGCAGCGCCGTTATCAGCGTGTCCATTCCCTTGTACCGCTCGTTTTTCAACCATCGGCCCACCGTCAGAATTACGTGGCCCTTCGGGAAATTCGGCGGCAATGCGGTTTTCGCCGCGCTCGCCGCGATTGCCTCAAACTCCGGGTCAAGCGCCCATGGCAATACGCGCAGTTTTTCAGGATCGACTCCTTGATCCGCCTTCACATGATCCGCGGTGTACTGGCTCGGCGCTAAAACCAGATTCGCCTTCTGCAGCGCCGTTCGCCGCATCCTCGATAGCGGTTCCCACACTTCTACTCCATGCGTGCACACAATCGACTTCATTCGTGGCGCGGCAAGTTTCATCAGCCGCACGACCGGCGCCAGATTGGGATGTCCCGCCAACACCAATTTCGCTTTTCGCCGCGCAGCCTTGATCGCCGACGCCGCGAATTTTCCCTTGCCGCGGTCGCAGCCCGTAAATACGAATTCCCGGCCCGCGACATTCATCCGGTGCAGCTCCAACGAATCGTTCAGCGTCAAAATCCGGCATTCCCACCCGCGGCTCGCCGCAAATTCCGTCAACACCGCGGCCATGTGTCGCCCCGCCCGCTGCACTCCGCCCGGCGCATCCAGCTCCGAAAATAGTCCAATCAGCACGCGCAGAGTCTGCCTTGTACGGAGCTACTTCGCAAGCATTTCACATTGTTTTCAATGAAGACTATTCGACGTCGACAAACTGCGTAAGCTCTTCAAAACGCTCGATGTAAAGATCCGCAGGGTGCGCCGCGCGGTCGTGCGTCCCGAATCCGAAATTCACGATCACCGATGGCATTCCCGCATTCCGCGCCGTCTGAACGTCCACTTCTGAATCGCCGACCATTGCCGCTTCGCTCGCCGCAACTTTCAATTCACTCAAAATCTGTTTCGCTCCCGCGGGATCCGGTTTTTTTGCTTCAAAACTATTCCCGCCATAAATGCTTCGAAAGTATTGCGCCACGCCGAGGCCTTCCAGAATCCGCACGCTGATCTTCACCGGCTTGTTTGTCAGCACGCTCATCGGCAAACTCTTCAGTTCGGAGAGCGTCTCCGCGACCCCGGGATACAATCTCGTTTGATCCAGCTTGTGCTCCTCGTAGTGCACCAGGAAAAACGCCAGCGCCCGTTTCAATTCCTCTTCGCCCGGGTTCCCGCCAAGCGCGCGGCGAATCAACACCGGCGCGCCCGATCCAACATAACTTGCTACCAACTCCGTCGGCAGCGCTTCGCGTTTCAATTCACGCAGCGTCGCGTTCACGCTGCTTACCAAATCCATCTTGGAATCGATCAACGTCCCATCCAGATCGAATACGAGTGCCCGAACCTTCAAGTCATTCAACTTTTTCATACAAGAATTGTAATACGCGCGTCGCCTTCCGCGCCGCCCTTCGCGTACACTATATGTTTCCGTCGTACTCAAAATTGCTACCGGAGATTCCATGGCTCAGGTCTTCCCGTTCCGTGCATTCCGCTACAATCCCCAGCTCGCGCCGTTTCAAAACGTGCTCACCCAGCCCTACGACAAAATCTCTCCGGAAATGCAGCAAAAGTATTACGACGCGCATCCGCAAAATCTCATCGCCGTCGAAAAAGGCCGCGAATATCCCGGCGACGGCCCCGGCAACAACGTCTATTCCCGCGCCGCCGCCGCCTTCAAGGAATGGGAAGCCAAAAACGTAATCGTCCCGGACGCGGCGCCGTCCTTCTATGCGTACACCCAGGAATTCACAGTTCCTGGCACAGCGGAACGCCGCACGCGCCGCGGCTTCATCGGCGCCGGGCAACTCGAAGAATACTCTGCTGGCGTAATTTTCCGCCACGAACACACCCTCTCCGGCCCCAAAGCCGATCGCCTCGAGCTTCTCCGCAACACGCGCACTCACACCGGCCAGCTATTCCTGCTCTATTCGGATCCCAGGAAACGCATCGACGCAATTCTCGCCGAAGTCGAATCTTCCGGCGCGCCTGCAACCGAAGTCCGCGATGAGTACGACGTCCTTCACCGGCTCTGGGTGATTTCCGATGCGCAGAAAGTCTCCGGCATTCAGTCCGCAATGGCCGATCAAAAACTCGTCATTGCGGACGGCCACCATCGCTACGAAACAGCCCTCAATTATCGAAATGAACGCCGTTCGCAGGCCGGCTCGATGGATCCGAACGCGCCGTACGAACGCGCCATGATGACCTTCATCAATACGCGCAGCGAAGGTCTCGTGATTTTGCCGACCCATCGCGTCGCCGCAAACGTGCACGATTTTTCCTGGCATTCCGTCCGCCGTCATCTCGAACCATTTTTCTCCACCGAAGTGTTTGCATTTACCAACGAACAGGAAAAAGACGCGGCAGGGAAGAATTTCCTGGCCCGATTGAAATCGGCGGCACCCCACCGGGCCATCGGCGCGTACCCGGCGGCGAGGGATGGGCAACGGGCTTACTACTTGCTGGTTCTGCGGCCGGGCGTGGACCTGGCGCAATTGTTGCCGAACGTGTCGCCGCTGCAGCGCGAACTGGATGTGGTGCTGCTGCATGAGGGGATCCTCGAGCCGGCGCTCGGCATAACCATGCAGGCCGTAACGAAAGAGGCGAACCTGACCTACGAGCGGGAAGCGGCAAAGGCGCTCGGCGCGGTAGATTCGGGGAAGGCGCAGATTTCCTTCCTGCTGAATGCGTGCGACGTCGAGAAAGTCGTCGAGATTGCCACCGCCAATGAAGTCATGCCACAGAAATCGACGGATTTTTTCCCGAAGCTGCTGAGCGGAATCACGATGTATCGGGTCTGACAAAAAAGTCTTCCGAAAGAGAAAAAGGCGCGCCAAGGCGCGCCTTTTTCTCCGGTAGTAAATCGAATTTTTTCGCCGCACCGAAAAATCTACTTGAAGCTCGCCACCGCTTCGGCTTCCGAGTTGTATACGTCAAACACGGTGAGCAGCTTCGTGATTTGCAAAACTTCCTGGAACTTCGAGCCGAGGTGGCAGAGGCGGAGAGAAGCGCCCTGCGACTTCGCGCTGTGATGCGCCGCGACAAGCGTGCCCAGCCCCGCGCTGTCGATAAAAGTGATGCTGTCCATATTCAGGACAATCTTTTTGCGGCCTTCGGCCAGCATGGTTTTTACTTTTTCGCGGAGCGCGTTCGATTCTTCCCCAAGGACGATCCGGCCGTCCAGGGCCACCACCGAGACGCCGTCCACTTCGCGATTCGTCATCTTTAATGCCACGTTCGTTTCCTCCTCATTCTCTTTGGAAAACGCTTTGGAGCGGATCCGGCGGCAACCTAATCCGGAGCCAGAAACTATACCAAAACTTGCCCGTTGGGGGTTAACCCAAGCGGTTCGCCCGTCCGGGCTCTCAGATGTAATCGGCGCAAGACATGTAATAACCGCACCGATTGCAGATCAGCTTACACCGGCGAGATTCCAGCCTCTGCGAGCAGACGGGACAATAGCGCAGTGCGTACTCCCCATGCAACTCGGAAGCTGCCGATTCCGCGGGCGCGGACGCTACCGCGGCCGGTTCCGCAAGGGACCCGAGCGATTCCGCTCCCCGGGCTTCGTCGGACGCAGGGAAGCTCTTCACGGCACGTTCCACGGTGGCCAGAGTTATAGCACAACCTCACCGCCAGCGGATAGGGGACGTAAGGAAGGGGGCGCCATTCAACAGCGCCAGGAACCATCCGCAACGCAATTCCAACCATTCCCTGTTTATGACTTAACCTTGTCTAATATCCCATGCTATCCTTCCCCGTGTTCTGTTCGGCGATCTCTTCTTGCTTGCCCCGAGCCGACGCGAGGGGCCTTGCGGCGAACACACACCCTCTCGCTCTTCCGCAAAAATCCTCTAAGTCCTCTACAATGAACACTTACGAAAAGTGCTTCTGTAACCTCTTTAGAATGAACACTTGTGGCACAAAGGACTTAAAGTCCCTTTGTTATCAACACTTACAAAAAACAGGGGGAGGGGGGCGATTATGGTTAACCAGCCACCAACCCTCGCCGCCTGGCGACGGGTCTCGGCGATTTGCCAGCGGTGCGAGAGCGCACAATGAAAAAGGCCCAGGCGGGAAGCCTGGGCCTTTGGAATGGGTTGAGTGCGGCTTAGAAGTAGCTGGTGTCGTTGAGCCACTTGAGGCGCTGGACGCTGGGCGTGTACGACGCGACAGTGCCGGCGGTGGAAGTGACGGTGGTCGAAGGGAACCAGGGCGGCGAGAAGTTGTTCTGCGCGTAACGGCGATCGAAGAAGACGTTACGCGTGGTGGTGTTGATGTTCTTGATGTTGTTCTGAATACGGCCGCCGAGGATGGTCAGGGTGTTGATGGTGCTGCCGATGTTGGTGAGGCCGCCGGTGCCGTTTTGCGAGATTGTCGCGATGGAGGCGTCAATTTCAAGGTTGCCGTTGCTTTGGGAATTGTTCATCTGGATGTCGCCCGTGGATGTAAAGATGCCCAAGGCTTGGCCGTGGTCGTTGCCGGGAATGAGCGTATCGGCCGGCGTGTTAGGAATCTGGTTCTGCGTCGTGGTGACGGGCTTGGACGTGTAGAGGAGATCGCCCGTGACTGTGACGTTGCTGGCGGCAGTGATCGTGAGCGCGGTGTTGTCGGACAGGGCGGCTTGACCTTGTCCCGGACCGCTGAGCGCGGTGATGTTGCCGTCGACGTAGAGCATGGTAGCGTCGCGCTGGAAAGCACCAGTTGTGGGGTCAAGCTGAACTGGAACGCCAACGATCGTTTGGGAGGAAGAGCCGCTGGCGATTGTGGTGGTGTTCGTGGTGTTGTTGATCGTGACGGTCGTGACGGTCGAGCCCTGGGTGATCGTATACACCTGTGCGGCGCCGGCAGCGGCCGGCGCGAGCGTAACAGACGCGTCACCTTTTACGTAGATGCCGCCTCCGTTGAATGTATTGACGCCGTTGGCGTTGGGTCCATAAGGGAGAAACACGCCGGTCGTTTTGCTGCCGTTGTTTGGCCACGGCGAACCCGTCACGTCTTTCAATGTGGCGTTCATTTCGGCGTTGGAAGGACTAGTGCTGCCGGCGCCCTGACCGTCGAGGACGGCGCGCTTCTGGTTGTAGTCGTTCGCGGGAAGAGGAACCGTGGGAGCGCCCAGGTTGATGCCGCCCTGGAACGTAGGAGCGATGGTTGTGTTGCCGCTCTTGTCCGAAGTAGCGGAAGACTGGTCACACTTGTTGGAGAATTGATAGCCGAAATTCGAGCCGGCGCTGCCGACTTTGTCCGTGAAGATATAAGCGCCGCCCGTGCCGAAGTTCCAGGAGCCGTTCGTGAAAACCGGGCCGCTGATCGTTCCGGCGACGAGGGACGAGCCGTCGCAGATGTTGTAGGTGTTGATGAACATGCCGTACGCGGCGAAGCTGGTGGTGGTCGTTCCGGCGGAACCGGAGACGTTGATTTTGATGGTGCCGGAATCGCTCATGGCTGTGACTTGATTACCGGTGGAGCGGCCGAAAGCGCGCAAGGTGTACGAGTAAACGTACTGGTATCCGGTGACAGCTCCCGTGGGAGCAGCGCACGTGCCGCCGCCGCCGACGACGGTGCAAGTCGGGGTGCTAAGGGAAGTGCCCGTGGTATCCAGCTTGAAGTTCGCGGGCCAGGAAGACGCTGCCTGTCCGCCGTTCAACGATTGAAAGGAAGCGCCATAGGTCGTGTTGATGTTCGAGGCGACCGTGGCTTCCGTACCGGCCGGAATCGGCTGGGCGGTCGCGCTGAAACCCGTGCTTCCGGCGGCGACGAGCTGATTGACCATGGCCTGACGCGCGACGGTGAGGGCGGAGTCCGCGGAATAGAAGGAGCCGCGGAAACCGCGATAGTAGCCATTGATGAGCATGTCCGAGTTGGCGGACAAGACCATGGCGACCGTCATGCCGGTCAAGAGGAGCAAGAGAAGGAGGGAAGTAATCAGCGCGACGCCGCGCGAATTCTTCCGGCCAGCCTTTGCCCGCTTCAAATTTTTGCGATCGAACGTGGGTCGCGTAAACACAGAGCCTCCTCAGTGATCATTCATGCTGAGATTGCGGGGATTGATAACAACCGAAAGCGATTGAATCTGATAATTTCCGTTATCGAACGAATTCTTGTAAGTCAGGTCGCCGGTACGATTCGGAGTAGTTCGCCCAATGAGCGAAACGATCAGAGAGCGAACCTGGCTCGGATCGTACGAATTGTAGTTGTAGTTCTGGAAGGTAAATGTGTCGCCGCTGACAGTGCCGCTCCAAAGCGAAGCGCCGACCTTGAAACCGATGATCTGTTCGGCCACGACGTCGGTGGTGCCGGTGGATTGCTGCCGCATCAGCTTGGGGTTGGTCGGATCCGTCGCGTCCACATAGTAAGTCGTGTAGCTGAGCTTCAACACCCAATCGGACTGGCAAAAAGTATTGCCGAGCTTGTTCTGCGTGTCTGCAGAGCCAGAGTTTGCGAAGAAAGTGGTGATGCCAAGAGGATCGGTCGTGCTCGCGCCAGTCGGATTGTGCTGCAAACGAACTTTTGCGCCGGAAAGGGAACCGTCCTGCGTCAAAGTCGTTGTAGCCATCTGCGAGCCGTCGCTCTTGATGATGAGCAACTGATCTCCGCTGTGGAACAGAGATGCGAACTGGGACGGACTTCCCGAGTATTCCGTCGATGGTGGAGGATCGACGAAAAGAATGGAACTTGTATCGGTGGCTCCACAGCTATTACCTGGCGGGTTGGGGTGGGTCGGGGGAATCGAGCCGTCCACTCCGATGATGTTCATCGTGTCGAAGCAAGTGGACGAATACGTGTGAGCGGTGGCGTTATAGCAGGTCGTGCTTGGCTGCTGATTGTTGACGGTGAGGCCCACGGGCCAGGAAGCAATGTCCGCGCCCGGGTAGTAGCCATTGCCCGCGTTGACGACATCAAGCTCCATTTGTGTGACGGCGTTGCGAAGGTTGATGTTCAAGCCGGAAATATTCTGTTGCCGCGTGAAGAGCGGAGCATGAGAAGAAAACAGCGAGAAGGCAGCCGCTCCGATCACCAGGAATACGGCAGTGGAGACCATGAGTTCCAGAAGCGTAAAGCCGGACTCAAGGCGACGAGATTGGGGAAGACGGCCGGTCGAAAAGTTTTTCATGGGCGCACCATGCTGATTTGAAAAGTTACACTATTGACGATGGGAGGATTGGTAAGCTGAACGAAAACCGTGATACGACGAACACCGGTTACGGGCACATCTTTTTCGATGACCCAGCGACGATGGTACCTAAGCGTCTCCGCGAGAGGAGCCGGCGCGGTGGTGCTTGTCGCAGATGTGATAGTTCCGTCGGGTGACTGAGTGATGGTGGTGTAGTTGCCCTGATCGTCCTCGGTGGTTTCGGTAATGGTGCCGCCAACGGCGGAAATCTGGACGTTGTCGAAATAATTCAAGCTACCAGAAGAAACGTCGCCGGTGATGCTGCCTGCGCTGGACCCGGAGACGGCAATGACCGGGTCAGAAATCGGATAGCGATTTAGTTCTTCGAGTTTTTGAGTCGCCAGAATGGATGCGGCGCTCATGTAGCGGGATTGAGAAGAACTCACGGTCGTCTTCGACATGAGCCCTGCCATCGCGAGCAAGCCGATGGAAAGGATGGCTATGGCGCCGAGCGTTTCCAGCAAGGTGAACCCGCGTTGGGACTTCCTGGTCTTATTGAACTGTGATGCTGCCATATTTGGTTACCTTCACATTCTTCGTAGTCGTAGCGCCGACAGTAGTGAGGTTGAAACTGTTCGTACCGGTCGTGACGGTGACACTGCCACCCGGGCTGAACTGAAACGTAAGGTTTTGATCGAGCGTGACGCGCTTCGGGTCGGCGAAGGGAACGGCGGTGCCAACGTTCGTAAAGGCAGTGGCGCAGGCGCCACCGGTCGCCTCAGTGGCGACTTGATAGGTGTTGGCCGTGTTGTTGAACGTGATGTTGTAGGGGCAGCCATCAAAAATGGCGTGATAGCGAGTGGACTGCATCGCGCCAGTGACGGCGCTGACGGCCGCATTCAGCCGCAACGTTCGAGTAATGTTCTGGACGAGGGGAAGCGCGATGGCGGCGAGGATCAAGCCGACGGCAACGACCGTGACCAGTTCGAGAATGGAAAAGCCGCGCTGGGCCGTTTTGCGGCGAAGCGAATTGGAATGATTGGAGCTAAGTTGGCGCATAGTAGTCTTTCCGCCGCCGAGAGACACTCCTCGGGCTATACGAAGTCTAGAGAGGGCCCCAGCGAAATTCCTACTGGCCTGATGTACAGCTGTGGCGCAGATTGAAATCGGTTCCGTCATAGTTTCTTTCGTCCTGCCGCACACCTAGGTGCACGCCGGCAGCCACGCGGTCGAAATGACCTATCTATTTGATAATGAAGCCGTTACCGCGAGAATTCTTATTCGGCCAGCGTGGGTTAGTCGTGGACGTGTAACATTTTGTTACAATTCCTGTCGAAAAGAGGGAAAGTAGGAGACCTCCCAAGCCGGGCGGCTGGGACCAGATCCAAGAAAGCGAAAGAGTTACTTCGATGCGGGGGCGGGCATGACATACCCGGATTGAGCTGGAAGGCCGGCGCGCTCGAGTTGAATAGTGACGTGATCGATGCCGAAGGAATCGTGAAGTTTCTGGCGGATCGAGCTAAGCAGTGTTTCGCAGGCATCCATGTGCATGTCCGGGACGCGGGCGTGGCAACTGAGCGCGTTGTGGTCACCACCGAGGGACCAGATGTGGACGTCGTGCACTTCATGAACACCGGGCACAGCGAGGATGGCGCGTGCGACTTCTTCGACTTCGAGATTTTGCGGACGCCCTTCCAGAAGAATGTGGGCGGAATCGCGGAGGATGCCGATACTGGACCAGAGAACCAGCAGACCGATGGCGAGGCCGAGAATGGGGTCGATCCAGTGATAGTTGGTGTAATGAATGATGATTGCGCCAACGATGATGGCGATGTTCGAGAGAGCATCGCCGAAATTGTGGACGAGAATGCTGCGGAGGTTCAGGTCCTTGTGGCCGCGCATAACGGAAAGAGTTATGCCGCCATTGACGGCAAGTGCGGCGAGTGAGGTCCAGATCATCCAGCTTTCGACGACTTCGACTGGAGCGCGGAGGCGCTCGATGGCTTCGTAACCGAGCCAGAGAGAAAGTACGACGAGAAGGACGGCATTGGTAAATGCAGCGAGGGTTCCGGCGCGATGGTAGCCGTAGGTCTTGTCGCGGTCCGCGGGGCGTTCGGCCCAACGCATGGCCAGCCAGGAGATGCCAAGAGCCGGAACGTCGGAAAGATTGTGAACCGCGTCATTGAGGAGAGCGACGCTGCGGCCGAGGATTCCACCGAAGATTTCCGCGAGAACGAGACCAAGAGTTGCCAGCATGGCCCAAGCGAGAACTGAGGGCTTGAGTGGAGGATGCGCGTGGCCGTGGCCGGCATGAGAATGGCCGTGGGAATGAGAATGGTCATGCCCGTGGTCATGGTCATGATCGTGGCCGGAATGGGAGTGGTCATGCATTCGTTCGTTTCCTGGGATGCGGCGCAAGCCCTTCTGATTCTACTTCAGGTGAGGCGTTGAAGAGGTGGGGGCGCGGGGAGGGAAGTTCCATAGGGATGCGGAAAGGCGCGGAAGAGCCATTGTTGGGCATTTTGACACTAACGGGCTGCGAATTGATTGACGCTGGTGGCAACGACTGCGAGTATCGAGTGAGCTTCCCGGTGCGCGCCGACACGGCGTGAAAAGGGATGCATTTCCAGGGGCGTTACACGAAGAAATGCCGGTGCCAGTGAGCAAATTGAGTTTTTGGGGTGTGCGCGGTTCCACGCCGACAGTGGATCCGGCGACGTGGCGCTATGGCGGGAACACGCCGTGTTTGGAATTGGTTGCGCCGGATGGAACGCAATTCATTTTGGATTGCGGAACGGGATTGCGGTCGCTGGGAACAAGATGGAGCGTGCCGCTCGCGGGGCGAAATCCGGAAACGCACATTCTGGTGACGCACTATCACTGGGATCACATTCAGGGAATTCCGTTTTTCATGCCGCTTTATGCGGAAAACAACGCGTTTCATTTCTATAGTTTCCGATCGAAGTATTTGGGGCGGGACAGTCTGAAGCAGGTGTTCGAAACGCAGATGGCGATGCCGTACTTCCCGGTGGACATGTCCGCGATGTGCGCGAAACGAAAGTTTATGGAAGTGACGGCGGGCGAGACGTTCACGATTGGAGAGAACAAGGTTACGGCACGGGATCTGAATCACCCGCAAGGATGTCTGGGCTATCGAATCGAGACGCCGGCGGGGATCGTCGCTTACGCGACAGACAATGAACCTGGCGATCCCAAGCTCGACGCTTCCTTGCGAGAGCTGGCGCAGGGGGCAGACATCTTTATTAATGATGCGCAGTACACGCCCGAGCAGATGGCGACGGTGCGGAAGGGCTGGGGACATTCGACGTGGCTCGAAGGGGTGAACGTAGCGAAGGAAGTCGGCGCGAAAACACTGGTGCTGTTCCATCACGATCCGGATTCAACGGATCGCATGGTGGATGGGTTGCTGCGACAGGCGCGCGAGGAATTTGATTCGGTGTTTGCGGCGAGCGAGGGAATGGTGATTACGCTGGGCTCGACGGATGGGCGCATGGAAGCGCACATGCCAGGGACGCGGACGGCGTTGCGGCGCGAGGCGCAATTCCGGGCGCGCGTGAGCGGCGTGACCGAAAGCGGACAGGAATTTGAGGAAGAGACTGTGGTGCGAGATTTGTCGCTGCAAGGCGCGCTGATTTCGCTGCATCACAGTCCACGGCTGCAATCCGAGCTGCAAGTGACGATG
>Ga0070734_10000789_pt1 | contig 56391 bp, 57 predicted proteins | sample Coa_R1_8_FD_66444 | JGI IMG/M metagenome (GOLD analysis project Ga0070734, IMG submission 66444) | Surface soil microbial communities from Centralia Pennsylvania, which are recovering from an underground coalmine fire - Coalmine... | ecosystem: Environmental > Terrestrial > Soil > Unclassified ...
ACCGACAACTCATACAGATTGATCTTCTCCGAGGCCGACAACCTTCCCGGCATCGTAGCCGACCGCTACAACGATCTCGTCATCCTCCAATTGTTGACGCAAGGCACAGCCCAGGACGACGTTCGACACATTCTGGCTGATGTAGTGCTAGAGCGGCTCGAACCCTCCACCATCGTCGAGCGGCCTGACCCAAAGATTCGCGAACTGGAACAACTCGCCCCCGCTCCATCCGCGCCTCTGTACACGAGCACCCCCGATTCTCCGCAACTGACCACCATCTTCACCATCAACGGCGTGCGCTTCCACTACGACGCAAGCTCAGGACAAAAGACTGGAGCCTTTCTCGACCAGCGCCTCAACTACGCCGCCGCAGCAAGATACGCTCACGGAACGGCACTCGACATCTGCACGTACCAGGGGGGCTTCGCGCTCCATCTCGCCCAGCGCTGTGAGCGGGTCACCGGCGTCGATGCCAGCCGCACCGCGCTCGTCGTGGCAGATCGTAATCTCGAATTCAATCCCACCCTTCAGGCGCAGGTCGACTGGATCGAAGCCGACGCATTCGAACTCCTGCGCGAATACGAAGCCACCGGCCAGCAATTCGACACCATCGTTCTCGATCCCCCCGCATTCGCCAAGTCCAAACGTGCCGCCGAAGGTGCAATACGCGGGTACAAGGAACTCAATCTCCGAGCCATGAAGCTGCTCCGCCCAGGCGGAACGCTCGTAACCTGCTCCTGCTCCCATCACGTTTCGCTGGCCGAGTTTACAGACGTAGTTGCTGCAGCCGCCTCCGATGCCGAGCGGCGCGTGCAACTGCTGGAGACCCGCGGCGCCGCGCCCGATCACCCCGCTGTCCTGACCCTGCCCGAAACCAGTTACCTGAAGTGCCTTATCTGCCGCGTGGACTAGGGTAGCAGCGAATATCCCTCGCATTTAGCAGGAAAACGCTGCACCACTGCGATACTAAAAAGAGTCTAATATTCACAGCATGGCGACCACCCAACTTCCGAAGCTGAGTTCATTCGACCGCACCCTGCAAAGTGCGCGTTCGACCATGATGTTCAGTGAAGTCGTGCGCCTCGCCGTCGACAGCTTCAAAGCCAGCAAGGTCCGCTTCCTACTCACCATGCTCGGCATGATCATCGGTTCCGCGTCGATCATCCTGGTTACCACTCTCGGCCTTACCGGCAAGGAATACGCCCTCAACCTCATCTCGAGCATCGGCCCCAACATGATCGAGATGCAGTACGACGGCGGCACCGTCGTCGGTCCGGACAACACCACCGCGCCCGACTACATGACCCGCGACGACATGAACACCGTCATCGAACAGGTCCCCGGCATCATCGCAGCCTCGCCTATGCTTGAGTTCCACGACCGTGTCAGCATGGGAGGTGGTGTCGTCAAGGACACCATGTTGCTCGGTGTCTCCCCGCAGTACAAGCAGGTCCGTAATCTCGCCATCGTCGCCGGCCGCTTCTTCGACGACCAGGACGCCGTCGCACACACCAAGGTAGCAGTCATCGTTGCTCCCTTCGCCATTGCGCTCTTCGGCACCCCTTCCGCCGCCGTTGGCCACAGCATCACGGTAAGCGGTATTCCGTTCGTCGTCATCGGCGTCTTCAAAGAGAGCGTCGAAACCTTCGGCCAATCCGAGATCAGCGATCAGACGATTCTGATCCCCTATCAGGTCGCGCGCTACTTCACCGGGACCGACACCGTGAAGCAGATCTTCTTCACCATGAAGGACCCGACCCTCGTCCCCGCGGCCTCCGAAGAGATCCTGAACATCATCAAGAGCCGCCACCGCGCGACATCCGTCTACACGGCCTTCAACCTGACGCAGGTACTCAGCGTAATGGCGCAGATAGCCAACATGCTGACGATTGTTCTGACCCTTGCCGCGGCCATCACCCTCATCGTCAGCGGCGTCGGCATCATGAACAGCATGTTGGCCAACGTGCAGTCACGCATCAAGGAGATCGGCATCCGCAAGGCCCTCGGAGCCACCAGTCGCGAGATCCGCCTGCAGTTCCTCACCGAAGCCGTCTTCCTCTCGCTCAGCGGAGGCATCATCGGCACACTCGTCGGCCTTGCGATTCCCTGGACGGTCAGTCTCCTCACGCCGTTCAAGATCCCGACCTCGATCTGGTCCGCCGTCATCTCGCTATCAACCTCGGTCCTCGTCGGCGTGCTCTTCGGAACGCTCCCGGCCAACCGCGCCGCCCGCCTCGACCCCGTCCAGACCCTCAAGTACGAGTAGCATCGCCGCAGGCTAAAAGCAGAATCAGCATCGCGTACCAGCCTTCGCTATCGTTTGTTCTTTCTCGCCGGGTACGGTTATCCTGCTTTTGCTGTAAGGCCTTGCACTTGGGTCCCGTCTCATCCAAAAACGATAAAACTTTGGAAGTGCCCGTGATCGAGCGCCGCCTCAAAATCCTCATCCTCATCTTCCTCTGGGTAGCCACGCTGGAAGACACGTTCCTCTTCCTGATGGCATGGTTCGCCCCCGATCTCTGGTTCAAAGTCTTCCATGCATCGGTGCCCGCAGGCCTGGAGGTCGCGTTCCTACGCCGCTCAGCCGGTCAATGGGCGGCATTCGCTCTAGCTCAAGCGATCACACTCTGGCGTTGGCAAAAGCAGCCAGTCTGGCTGCCCATTACAGCTGGCATCCGCTTCTCCGACCTCTTCACTGACATCTCATACATCCTCGCCGTCCCTTCGCTCACACCCATCGGCTGGATGCTCTTGCTCCCGCCGCCGCTCCTCAACCTCATCGGCGTCATCATCCTGCTCCGTGGCTACAAACAAATTCAGAACAGCACGCAAAAATAAAACGCATCTGTCTCCCCAAAACATGATTCGTGGAGACAGATGCGTCTGTATCTTACGTCGTTACAAATTACTCGGCGGTTGCGGCAACAGCCTCGGCCTCAGGCTGATCGCCCTTGACCGTCACCTTCACGTGGCTGGTAACCTCGCGGTGCAGCTTTACAGGAACATGGTACTCGCCGATCGTCTTCAGCGGATCCTCAAGCGAGATCTTGCGGCGATCGATCGTGAAACCCTTCGCCTCGAGCGCGTGAGCGATGTCGCCCGACGTGACCGAACCGAACAGGTGATCGTGCTCGCCGACCTTGCGCTCGAACACCAGTTCAAGAGCATCCAGCTGCGTCGAAAGCTGCTCCGCCTCGACCTTCTCCTTGGCGGACTTGCGAACAGCCGATGCCTTCATCTGATCGATGACAGCCTTGTTGGCCGCAGTCGCTTCAATCGCGAGCTTGCCCGGCAGCAGGTAGTTGCGCCCGTAGCCGTCAGCGACCTTCACTACATCGCCGCGATGTCCAAGCTTAATTACGTCTTCCTTCAGAATGACTTCCATTGCATATCTCCGATTTCGTGTCTCGTAAGTTAGAAGCGCGCGGCAAAGGCAAGCAGGGCGATATTGCGCGACTGCTTGATGGCCAGGCTAAGGCGGCGCTGGTGCCGGGTGCAGACACCCGTCAGGCGGCGCGGAACAATCTTGCCGCGCTCCGCAACGAAGCCCTGCAGTAGACGGACATCGCGGTAGGAGATCGCATCAATCTTCTCCGTGCAGAACTTGCAGACCTTCTTGCGGCGGAAGAACTTGCGTCCACCAGGGCCGCCGCCGGGAGCGCCAGCCGGACGCGGACCGCGCGGTGCACCGGCGCCAGGGCCGGAGTGAGGACGGGATGCAGGAGCCTGCTGCTCCGTGGATTGCGTGCTGTTTGTTTCGTCAGCCATGTGTAATTCCTCTCAGGTACGTTGTGCCTTCACCCGCTCCAGACACGCTTTGGAGTCTCTGAACATTCGACCAACCTGCAGTCGAGCGGAAGCGGGGTTCGGCGATGATGCTACGTTGTGCGAAGCAGGTTCAACCGGCATCGCGAATCTTTGCGAAAAGTCTCTTAGACAGCTGCAGCGTCAGCGGCAGGAGCTTCGGCAGCGACAACGTCGGCCACTTCAGCAACCGGAGCCTCAGCCTGTACCTGCGCCGGAGCGGCAGCAGGAAGCGAGCTGCGCTTCACCTTCGTATCGCGGATCGCCTTCACCTTCGCCAGGCGCTTCTCTTCCTCGTCCATGCGCACGGTGATGAACTTGATCACCTGTTCAGAGACGCGGAGGCGACGCTCGATCTCGCTGATCAGCGAGCCAGCGGCGACAATCGTCAACAGCACGTAGAAGCCGTCGTTGAACTTGCGGACCGTGTAAGCCAACCGGCGACGGCCCATCTTCTCCGTAGCCTTCACCTCGCCGCCACCATCGGTGACGTTCTTCTGGAAGCCTTCAATCAGCTTGTCGAGGTCGGCTTCTTCAACGTCCGGCCGGACGATGAACATAATTTCGTAAGTGCGATTCATTCGTTTACTTCTTTCTGCGAAGTTCTGCTTCGCACCGTGCTGACGTCTGTTCTGCCAACCCGGTCTGGAATCTACTGCGTTGTACTGCCTACTTCTCCTTCGGCTCGTCCGAATCCTTCTCAGGATCCACCGGCCGACGGTTGAACTCATTCATCGCAGCGCCAACACCTTGCGTCAGCACCATCTCGACAGCATCTTCCACGCGGTCGAGCACCTCATCCAGCACCGCAAGCTCTTGCTTGCGCATCGGCGCCAGCAAATAATCCTTGCCGCCCGCCTTAATCTCTCTACCATCCGCCCGCGCTGACTTCCCAACGCCAATTCGGACTCGCAACCACTCCTCGGTCCCAAGCGCGCCAGAGACCGACTTCACTCCGTTGTGCCCGTTCGGTCTTCCATCCCTGCGAATCCGAATCGTACCCAACGGCAACGCCAGCTCGTCGTAGAGGATGATCACATCCTCCGAGACGTTTTCAATCTCAAGCTCACGAACCAGCGCGGCCACCGAAAGCCCGCTCAGGTTCATGAAGGTCTCAGGCTTGGCCAGCAGAACATCCTGTCCAGCAAGCCGTGCCCTGGCCGTTAGCGCCCTGCCTCGCCGGTTCGTGACGGCCACACCGCAATCCTCTGCGATCCGATCCACCGCCAGAAACCCGGCGTTATGTGGCGTGAACTGATACTCAATCCCGGGATTCCCGAGTCCGACAATCAACTTCACGCCACGTTCTCCAAATCAGGGCAATCAGGGGGTAGGCCGTTGTTTTTCTGCTCCCTACTCCCTGTTCCCTCGTCCCTGTTCTTACTTCTTGCCGCCCTTGGCATCAGCCGCAGGTGCTGCTTCCGCAGTCTCGGTCTTGCCCTTCTTGGCAACTTCAGGTTCAGCCGGTGCAGCGGCCAGAGCATCAACCTCAGCAGGAGCCTCTTCCTTGATGATCGTGACGTGAGCCACAGTCGCATTCTCTTCAGCGAGGAACTTGATGCTGCCCGAGTGCGGCAGGTCCGACACATGGATCAAGCCATGCAGTTCGAGACCCGTAACGTCGACGTCAAGGTGGCTCGGAATATCACCGGGCAAGCACTCGATTTCAACTTCACGCATAACATGCTCCAGGATGCCGCCCTGGTTCTTCACGCCCGTAGGAATACCAATCAGCTGAATCGGAACCGACACGCGCATCGTCTTGTCCATCGCAATCCGCTTCAGGTCGATGTGCAGCAGCTTGCCCTTGATCGGCTCATTCTGCCAGTCGACGATCATCGCCTTCACAACACCGGAACCCTCGACGTTCAGGTCGAAGATCGTGTTGTGGCCAGACTCAGAGTGCAAAATCCTGGTGATCGCGCGGGGGTCAACCGTAACCGCAACCGCGTCCTTGCCCGCACCGTAAACAACGGCGGGAATCTTGCCTGCAACGCGAACCCGCCGAGCGGCATTCTTGTTGAACTTGCCCTCGCGGACGGTTGCGACGATTGCTTCAGTGTTTGTTGTTGCTGCCATGATCTTCTTTTCCTTTCGGGCACGAGGTTGAGCCTCGCTCCCTTTGCTACTTGGTTAATCCAAGCCGCTAACTGCAAACTGCGACCTAGTCGAAGAGCCTGCTGACGCTGGTCTCCATGTGAATGCTCTCAATCGCCCTGCCGAGCAGTCCGGCAATCGAAAGCACCTTGATCTTCGGCACCCGCAGCGCATCTTCACGCAGCGGAATGGTGTTCGTCACGATCAGCTCTTCCAACCGTGATGTTGCAATGCGCTCGACAGCCGGTCCCGAAAGCACCGCATGCGTCGCGCACGCATAAACTTTTGCCGCGCCCTGATCCAGCAGCGCATCCGCCGTCTTCACCAGCGTTCCGGCGGTATCGATAATGTCGTCGAGGATCAAACACGTCCGGCCGCGTACATCGCCGATCACGTTCATCACCTCAGTCACATTAATGTCGGTCCGCCGCTTATCCACGATGGCCAACGGCACTTCCAGCTTCTTGGCGAAGAATCTCGCCCGCTCCACGCCTCCCGCATCCGGCGAAACCACCGTCAGGTTCGGCAACTCCAAATCCCGGAAGTAGCTCACCAGCACAGGGCTGGCAAACAGATGATCCACCGGAATATTGAAGAATCCCTGTATCTGCGCCGCATGCAGATCAACCAGCAGAGCCCGGTTCGCACCGGCAGTCTGCAGCAGATCCGCAACCAGCTTCGACGTAATGGCGACACGCGGACGGTCCTTGCGGTCTTGCCTCGCATAGCCATAGTAGGGAATCACAACCGTGATGCGCCCGGCCGATGCGCGCTTCAGCGCGTCCATCATGATCAGCAGCTCCACGAGATGCTGATCGACTGGGTAACACGTAGGCTGAACGACAAATACGTCCGCACCGCGAACGTTTTCGAGCAGCTGAAAGTGAACCTCGCCGTCGGAGAATCTCTGCAGCCGGGTCTCGCCCAGCGGCACACCGACGAACTTGCAAATCTCCTCGGCCAGTGGCCGGTTCGAAGACCCGCAGAAAATCTTGAAGCGCTTTGGCTCTGGAATCCGTCCGGAGCGCTTCCTCTCCGAACTAGCCTTGGCTTGTCCGCCGGGTTGACCCTGCGCGGAGCCTTGGGGTTGAGGCTGGGAGTTTTCTTCTGGCTCCTCAGCCTGCCCTGAAATAGGGGAAAGAACTGCAGTCGTGTCTTGTTTGCTCACGTTTGAAACCTCCAGGTTGGTTGACCTTGATAGTTCCTGCTGCTTTGGTCTTGCGGAGCCTTGTTGCGGCTCCGTTCTTTCTGCAAATCCTGTTGCGAATCCTGCAAAACGAAAGATCAATCTTCCAAACTTCTAACTTCTTCGTCCGCCCCTGCGTCTCTTGTTCTTCCTGCAGGCTGCGGCATCCAAAAATCGTTCAACTTCTGCGGCACATTGTTGCCGCCTAAGAACCCTAACTTGCTCCTCGCATATGGCGTCGACTTGTTGGTTGGGCGACTAGGATTCGAACCTAGACAAAGAGATTCAAAGTCTCTTGACCTACCGTTAGTCGATCGCCCAGTAAACCGCCGGATACTATCGCGATGACCGGCGTGGTCACCCTGCGAACATTCTCGTCCAGTAATCCTCTCGAGGCAAGGTACTCGTTACAAATGCCTTAACCCCGGACGCCTGAACGCGCCGTCGAGCTGCCTCTGCGTCCGCCTCGGACCGGTAAAGTCCAAACAAGGCAGAGCCCGATCCCGACAGAGCCGCGTATATCGCAGGGCTGTCAGTAGCACCCGATTCATTACCCATCAATTCACGCTTGGTTATTCGCAAGGAGGGATACTGAGGAAACACAACGTCTTCAAAATCATTATGAAGACCACGGTTTCCTATCCCGGTGCGGACAAGCGCGAGAAGGGTATTCTCGGCCAGATCGTTCAGCGCATAACTCTGGTTCTCACCAGATAAACCCTGTTTTTTCTCAGGATTAGGATCGCGAACGATACCGGAGGTGCCGGACTTACTATCACCTGTCTTCGCAGAGAGGGACGCGTAAGCAAGACTCAACTCATTTAGTCTATCGGGGTTATCCACAGAAGTCAATCCAGCCCCCGACGCCTGAGACCCAACCCCCGACCCAGCTTCAATCCTGTCTGATTCCCCTGACGCCCCGGCCACCAAAGCATCCCAATCCCGAAAAGCCGCCGGAGTCGAAACCCCCACCTCCGGAACCGCCACCACACACCACGTCCGGGGCAAATCCGGCATAGGGACGACTAACTCCCCCCGCCCCAACCCCAAAACCGCCCCACCAATCAGAAACAAAGGCACATCCGACCCCACCTCAGCCGCCAGCTTTAACCGCTCCACCCCCGGCAGAGCCAGCCCAAGCTCCCGCTCCAACCCAATCAAAGCCGCCGCAGCATTCGCCGACCCAGCCCCCATCCCCCCCTGCACGGGCAGCCGCTTCTCTATATGGATATCGACCTCAGCTGTCACCCCTAGCCGTTCCAACCCTCGCTCAACCATCTTCCAGCAAGTATTCCGCCCATCCGTAGGAACCCGAACATCGTTAGTCGTCAGCGAGACCCGCGTAGCCGAACCCGAAGCCGGTCGAGCCGTAACCGTAACCAAATCAAACAGATCCAACGTCTGATACAGCGTAGTCAGCCCATGAAACCCATCCGGACGCACCGGCCCAATCGCCAACCCCAAATTAACCTTCGAATAAGACCGAACAATCGTCCCCATAGACACCCATTCTAGGTGTCAAGGAGCTGCGGAACGAAGTTTTACCGATTCGATCTGAGCTGTCCCCTACCCCGCCCTCACCACATTCGCTAACCAGCACACCTATTCTTTATCACCAGAATCCAAGCTATCCTGTCTTCAGACATCCCTGCTCAATCAGTCAGGAGCCACCCTTGCGCCCAGCCGCCGCCCGCATCGCTGCATCTTTCGTCGCCCTCACCTTCCTTGCGACAACGCTTCAGGCTCAGCAGCCCAATCTCGAGCCAACTCGCGCTCCTCATGCAATGGTCGTCACAGTCGAGCACAACGCCACCGACGCAGGAGTCGAGATCCTCAAACAGGGAGGCAACGCAGTCGATGCCGCCGTAGCCGTACACTTCGCGCTCGCCGTCGTCTACCCTTTCGCCGGCAACCTCGGCGGAGGCGGCTTCATGCTCATCCGCGACAAACACGGCAAATCCCATTTCCTCGATTACCGCGAAAAGGCCCCCGCTGCTGCTACCCGTGACATGTACCTCGACGCCAAGGGCGACATCGTCCCCCGCATGTCGCTCGTCGGTTACAAGGCCAGCGGAGTCCCCGGCTCAGTCGCTGGCGTGGTCTACGCGCAAAAGCACTTCGGTAAACTCACCCTCGCCCAGGACATGGCCCCTGCCATCCGCCTCGCCACCGAGGGCTTCGTTCTCTCCGACGCCGAAGCGCGCATGTTGCAGAGCAAGAACATGACGCTCTTCCCGGCCTCCGCGCATATCTACCAGCGTGATGGCAACTTCTATAAAGAAGGCGAGACCTTCAAGCAGCCCGAGCTCGCCGCCACCCTCGTCCGCATCTCCAAAGACCCCGACGAGTTCTACAAAGGCGCGATGGCCCACCAGATCGCCGACGTCGAAAAAGCCGGCGGCGGCCTCATCACCGCCGAAGACCTCGCCGCCTACCAGGTCAAAGATCGCGAGCCCATCAAAGGAAAGTACCGCGGCTACGACATCATCACAGCTCCGCCACCCTCCTCCGGCGGCATCGTCCTCGTCGAGATCCTCAACATTCTCTCCACCTACGACCTGCCCAAGTTAGGCTCCGACCGCAGCGCCGCCCAGGTCCACATCATCACCGAAGCCTTCCGCCGAGCCTACATGGACCGCTCCGACTACCTCGGCGATCCCGACTTCAACACCCTCCCCTTGAAGCAGATGGCCAATCCGAAATACGCCGCCGCATGGCGCGCCTCCATCGACCCCGGCAAGCCCACGCCCAGCAAAAACCTCATCCGCCCCGCAGGCTTCCTCCCGCCTCCGCCATCCGCGACGAAGACAAAAGAATCCACCGAGACCACACACTTCTCCATCGTCGACGCTGAGGGCAACTCCGTCGCCAGCACCACCACTCTCAACGGCGGCTTCGGCTGCGGCGTCACCATCGAAGGACTCGGCTTCCTCATGAACAACGAGATGGACGACTTCACCTCCAAGGTAGGCGTTCCCAACATGTACGGCCTCATGCAGAGCTCTGCCAACTCCATCGAGCCGGGCAAGCGTCCACTTTCTGCCATGACGCCGACCATCATTACCACACATGGGACCATGTTCCACCGGCCAAAACTTGCTTATGTCATGGGAACTCCCGGCGGCTCCACCATCATCACCACCGTCGCCAATGACGTAATCAGCGCTATCGACAATGGCCTCAACATTCAGGCTGTCGCCGACGCCCCACGCTTTCACCATCAGTACCTTCCCGACCGCCTCGACTTCGAAAAAAAGTTCCCCGATGACATCGTCACCCAGCTGAAAGCCATGGGCTATGACACCAATCGTAATCAGGCAGCCGACGACAAAAGTCCTGGCCTCTGGGGCGACTCCGAACTCATATCCGTCGACCTCAAGACCGGCGAACTTCTCGGCGGCCACGATTCCAGAAGGGCCTTCGGGAAAGCAGCAGGTTATTGAGTCTCTGCCCCGGCAGCCCTTATAACGATTAACGAAAAACAAGGCTGACCTGGTGCTATAAAGGCATCACTACACGACGAACTCTTCCCGCAATACCAAAGGACTTCCTCATGCGCACGACCCGCCTCGCCTCTGCTCTTTGCGCCACCCTCCTACCCATCTTCGCGGTCGCACCAGCGGTCAGTCAGGCGACAGGGCCCTACAGGATCCTGAAGAACGTCAAAGTCGGTGGCGAAGGCGGCTTCGACTATGTCACAGCAGACTCCGTCAACCGTCGCCTCTACATCGCACGTTCCGGCGCTCCCCCTGTCGGCCGCATCTACGTCTATGACCTCGACACTCTCGCGCCCGTCGGCGAAATCGCCAATACCAGCGCCCACGGCGCCGCCATCGACGCTGCCTCCAATCACGCATTCGGCTCAAGCAAGCCCCTGGCCATGTGGGACGCAAAGACCCTCGCCCCCATCAAGACCATCGATGTCCAGGGAAATCCTGACGGGCTGTTCGCGGAGGCCTCTACCGGTCGCATCTACGTCCTCTCGCACTCCGCTCCCAACTTCACCGTTATCAATGCCAAGGACGGCTCGATCGTCGGCACCATCGATCTCGGCGGCGCCCCTGAGCAGGCAGCCTCCGATGGGAAAGGTCATCTCTACATCGACCTCGAGGACAAGGACAAGATTGCCGTAGTGGACACCAAAACCCTCGCCGTCACCACCACCTACGATCTCGCCGGAAAGGGTGGCACCTGCGCTGGCCTCGCCATCGACGCCAAGAACAATATCCTTTTCGCCACCTGCCGCAAGCCCCAGACCATGGTCATACTCAATGCTGCGACGGGAGCCATACTCGACACCCTACCTATCGGCGCCGGCACAGACGGCGCTGCCTTCAACCCCGCCACCATGGAGGCCTTCAGCTCTCAGGGCGACGGTACCCTCACCGTCGTCAAAGAAAACTCCCCTACCAGCTTCGCCGTCGAACAGAATCTCACCACTCTGCCTCGAGCCAAGACCCTTGCTCTCGACCCGAAGACCAACCACATCGTCCTCATCACCGCAGAGTTCGGCCCTGCACCTGCCCCCGCGGCTCCTACCGCAGATAACCCCAATCCGCGGCCAGCTCGCGCACCAATGATTCCAGGCTCCTTCTCGATCCTCGTCGTCGGGAAGTAGTCCCGCAACTACTTCCCGATCGTCTTATCAATCGCGGCCTGCGCCAGCGGAGCCATAATCGCGTATCCCTTCGCATTTGGGTGTACGCCATCACTGCTCAATCCGGCCTTCATCCCGCCATTGTCATCCGCCATCGCCGAGTAGTAGTCCAAATACGTAACCGAATGATTCGTGGCATATCCAGCCAGCCACGCATTCAGCGCCTTGATCTTCCCTGCCGGAGCCATCCCCGGCTTCCACGGATAATCCGCCGCAGGCAGTATCGAAGCCACAATCACTCGAATCCCATTCGCCTTCGCCAAATCCACCATCGAGCGAAAGTTATCCTCTGTCATCTCCGGAGTCATTGGCCCCGTGTTCCCGGCAATATCGTTCGTTCCTGCCAGAATCACCACAGCCCTCGGATGCAGATTGATCACATCCTGCCGAAACCGTATCACCATCTGCGGTGTAGTCTGCCCGCTGATCCCGCGGTTCACATACGGCTTCGCCGGAAAGAACTCACCTGTATCCGGCCTGCGCCCCCATGCATCCGTAATCGAATCTCCATAGAACACCACGCGATCCTCACTTAAAGGCAATGGCCCAAGCGCTGCATTTTCCGCCTTATACCGATTCAACTGTGGCCAATCGTCCAGCTTCGCCTTCATCGCGGCGATCTGCTTGTCCGTATCGACAGCCGGTGCCGCGGGAGCAGTCGCCTGACCCCACCCCGTCGTCCCTGCAATCATCAAGCCCGCCCAAAAAACACACGCTACACTCTTCATCCACGCCTCCTCTTTACTGGTGTCCCAAAGCCTTATCAATCGCCGCCTGCGCCAGCGGAGCCATCACCTCATACCCCTTCACACTCGCATGGACGCCATCCACCGTGTATTCCTCCTTCATTCCGCCCTCCGCATTCGTCAGCGCCGAGTAGTAATCCAGATAGATCAGCCCATGACTCGCGCAGTACCCCTTTAGCCATACATTCAGCGCGCGAATCTTCTCCGCCGGATGCAGCCCCCTCCGCCAGGGAAAATCCGTCGACGGCGTAAGCGAAGCAAACACCACCTTGATCCCATTCTCCCTCGCCAAATCAGCCATCGACTGCCAGTTGTCCTCAGTCATCTCCGCAGTCATCGGCCCCGTATTCCCGGCGACATCATTACCTCCACCCAGAATCACCACTACCTTCGGATGCAGGTTCACTACATCCTGCCGAAACCGCGCCACCATCTGCGGCGTAGTCTGTCCGCTGACTCCGCGATTCACATAAGGCTTCCCGGGAAAGAACTCACTTCCATTCCTCCCCCAGAACTCCGTCATCGAAGCCCCATAGAACACCACCCGATCCTCACCCACAGCCGCCGGAGCCAGCGTCTTGTTCGCCTCCCTGTAATGTCCCAACTGAGCCCAATCGTCGAGCTTCACCTGCATCGCGGCAATCAGCTTCTCTGCATCACGCTGCACAGGCACAGGAGTAGGAGCAGCAGCAGTCTGTGCAAGCCCCATTCCACCCAACGCCGCCCAACACGCCAGAAAACCAACCCGCACTAGGATCGTCACGCGTCGCACCACCCTCTGGATTCGCGTCCGATTCTAACCCACCGGCCTCTTCCAAACGCGAACCTACCCTGTAACCGACCGAACACCTGTGCACCGCTCCACTGCTGTACCCTTAAAAGTGATGCAACCCGGCCTCTCTACCCACGTCTTCCTTCAGCAGCGCCTGCACCCCGGTCTGCTCGACGCCCTCCGTAACAGCGGCGCCCGCACCATCGAACTCTTCGCCGCCCGCCACCACTTCGACTACACCGACCGCGCCCAGCTCCGCGAGATAGCCTCCTGGTTCCGTGACACCGGCACCGCCGCCACCCTCCACCAGCCCATCTTTACCCGCGAGCAGTCCGAAAACTGGTCCCGCCACGTCTCCGCGACACTCTCACTCATCGCGCCCGAGAAGACTCACCGCATCGACGCCATGGACGAGGTCAAGCGCGCCCTCGAGTCAGCCGAGCAGATTCCCATCACCGCCATCACACTCCACCTCGGCCTCAAGGACGACCCCTGGAACACTCGCGCCCTCGAGAACTCCCTCACCGCCATCGAGCACCTCAAGGCCTTCGCCCACCCGCTCGGCGTTAAAGTCCTCCTCGAAAACCTCCAAAACGAAGTCACCACCCCCGAGCATCTCCTCGAAATCCTCCATGTCGGGCACTTCAGCAACGTGGGCATCACGCTCGATGTAGGCCATGCTCACCTCAGCGACACCGGCCTCGACCACGCCTTCGAGCTCCTGAAGCTCCGCATCGCCGAACTCCACCTCCACGACAACCACGGCCTCAAGGACGAACACCTCTGGCCCGGCTCCGGCAGCATCGATTGGACAAACCTGGCCAAACTCACCGCATCACTGCCCGCCCAAGTCCCCGGCATCCTCGAGATCGCCTACGACCTCAACGAAACCGCCGACTCAGCCACCGCTAAAGCCACAGCTGCTTTCGACCAGCAACTCCGACTCACCGAACAACTCGGAGCCTGAGACGCGTCAGTCTTTCACTGCGAAGTTCACCAAACGCGGCATTGCTCTGCATGAACCATAGGCTGACCAGCCTTGCAGCTGAACGCCTTATGGAACTCCGGCATGTTCGACACAACATTATTAACCCGCAGCTCAGGTACCGAGTGCGGATTAGTAAGTATCTGTGTTCGCAATGCCTCCGGACGAACTTGCGTACACCAGGTATTCGCGTACGCAAGGAAGAACCGCTGCATATTGGTCAACCCATTTGAGTCGGTATCCGACATCGTCTTGCCCCGCTGTTGCAGATCGGCGGTCAGCGCCGCAAGAGCCAGGTGAATGCCGCCGTTGTCCGCGGTGTCCTCGCCCTGCGTCAGCTTCCCGTTCTGTTGCACCCCGGCAACTCCCGGAACAGCTCCCGTATATTCCTTCGCGATGCAAGCGCCGCGCTGGTCGTACTCCTTCGCATCCTCTGCCGTCCACCAGTCACGCAGGTTGCCCTTCTCATCGAACTTGCGCCCCTGGTCGTCGAAGCCATGCGTCAGTTCATGCCCCACAATGGCTCCTTCGGCTCCGTAATTGATCACATCATCCTGCGACGAATCGAAGAAGAGGGGCTGCAAGATCCCTGCCGGGAAGTTAATCGTATTCGTCTGTGGATCCTCGTAAGCGTTCACAGTCGGTGGTGTCATCAACCACAGAGCACGATCCAGTGGCTTGCCGGTAAGGTTGAGTTGCCGCTTCAGTTCGAAAGCCGTAGCGCGTTCGACATTGGCGGCGTAGCTATCTCGCGTTATGGTCAGAGGACCATAATCAATCCACTTGTCCGGATAGCCAATCTTATCCAGCACCGCTGCAAGCTTCAGATGGGCCTGGCGTTTCGTATCAGCCTGCATCCACGACACATTATCGATGTCGTGGCCCATAGCGGTTTCAATGTCATCCACCATCTTCTGCGCGCGGGCCTTGCTCTCTGGCGGAAACACCTGGGCAACATACACCTGCCCCAACGCCTCACCAAGATACTGATCCACCGCTACCGCGCAGCGGCGCCACGCCGGCGGCTGCACCTTTGCTCCCGTAAGCGTCCTGAAAAACTCGAAGTTCGCTGTACGCCAATCGTTGCCCAGCGATGGAGCTGCAGCCTTCAACAACTGCCACCGCAGGTAGAGCTTCCACGTAGCCAGATCTTCGTTCACCAGCAGCTTATTCAACGCGCGAAAATAGTCCGGCGCACTTACCTCATAAAGAGCAACCGTTGGAGCACCAATGCCCTTGAAGTAGGTGGCCCAGTCAAAAGCCGGCACCAGCTCCTTAAGCTGCGCCTGCGTAAAGCGATTGTTCGTCTTGTTAGGATCACGCCGCGTAATGTTGTCCATCTGCGCCTGTGCCATTGCGGTCTCAATCCGAAGCACCGTAGCCGCGCTCTTCGTGGCATCCGCCTCGCTCATCCCATCCATCTTCAGCAGTGTGGTGATAAGCGCGACATACTTATCTCGTATCGCCTTCATACCCGCGTCGCTGCCCAGATAAAAATCGCGGCCCGGCATGCCAAGCCCGCCTTGATCGACACCCGCCACAACGCGGCTCACATCGTTATAGTCCGGCGTAGGCCCATACCCAAACATGGCCACATTGGTCTGGTTATCATCACCCGTCCACGCCTGACCGAAGGAGCTATGAATAGCCGCAAGCACTCCGGCGATCTCGCGCTTGTCATTCATCCCATTGATCTTCGCCAGCAAGGGCTGAATCGCCTTCAGATCATTCGCGCCAGAGCTTTCCTGCTCCTTGCAGGTTTCAAACATGTCACCGATCTTCTGTTCGTTCGGCGTGCGCGACGAATTCGCCTCTTCGTTCTTCTCCAGAATCTCGCGAAGGACCTGGCGGTTCCACATCGCCAGCTTCGTACCCGCACCCCATGAGACCTGATCCGCCGGAATCGGATTCGCCGCGTTCAGCTTGCCGCACGCATGCTGATAAAAGTTATCGCAGGGGCTGACCGCCGAATCCACCAGCGTCACATCGATGTGGTCCAGCTTGATCGGCGCAGGCGCTGCAGTCTGAGCCACGCAACTCGCCGCAGATAAAGCACAAACCAAAACCGCACAATAAATCTTCATGGAAGCCTCCATATGTGCCCCACTCACACGTAGAAATCGATACGGCACATAATAGCGCGAGCGATGCGACCACTCCACTCAAATGTGACCAATCCACTCAAATACGAGTACATATCCGCGCCTGCCGCAAGTGCGACTCAACCTTTCGGATGAGACCTCACCGTTACGCCGTTATCCGCGCTCACCCGCGAAGACCCGCGGTCGCCTACCCGTCCTTCGTCGAAACCATCCCCCACGAGTAAACTTGTTAGGTCATGTCTGAATCCGCCATCGCCCCAATCGTCACCATCGCCACCATCGGCCAGCACGAAGGCCAAAGCGTTACCCTCCGCGGCTGGCTCTACAACCTCCGCGCCTCGGGTAAGCTCCTCTTCCCCATCTTCCGCGACGGCACCGGCACCATCCAGGGCATCGTCCCCAAAGCCGCCGTCCCCGAAGAAGTCTTCAACACCCTCAAAGAGCTCACCTTAGAATCCTCCCTCACCGTCACAGGCAAAGTCCGTGCCGACTCCCGCGCCCCCAGCGGCTACGAGCTCGACGTCGAAGACATCCACGTCATCTCCGCCGTCGATCCCGCCACCCCATTCCCCATCCAACTCAAAGAAGCTGGCGTCGACTTCCTCATGGAGCACCGCCACCTCTGGCTCCGCACCCCGCGCCAATCCGCCATCCTCCGCGTCCGCGCCACCATCATGCGCGCCGCAGCCGAGTACTTCGACACCAACGGCTTCATCCGCACCGATCCACCCATCCTCACCCCCAACGCCTGCGAAGGCACCTCCGAGCTCTTCGAGATGGACTACTTCGACGACGACAAGGCCTACCTCACCCAATCCGGCCAGCTCTACATCGAAGCCACCGCGCTGGCCCTCGGCAAGGTCTACAGCTTCGGCCCCACCTTCCGCGCCGAAAAATCCAAAACCCGCCGCCACCTCACCGAGTTCTGGATGATCGAGCCCGAAGTAGCCTACCTCGAACTGGACGGCCTCCTCGAGCTAGCCGAAAACTTCATCACCCACATCGTCACCCGAGTCCTGGAACACCATCGCGCCGACTTAAAAGTAATAGGTCGCGACGTCACCAAACTGGAAGCCATCCTAGCCCCCACTTCATCCAACTCTTCTAACGACGTCATCCTGAGCGGAGCGCAAAGCGCGGAGTCGAAGAACCCCGAAGCCGTCAGCCCAATCCATACCTCTCAAACACTTTCAGCCACCAAAGCAAACCGTTTCCCCCGCCTAAGCTACGACGAAGCCCACGCCATGCTCGACGAAGCCTACAAAGCCGGCAAGCTCGAAAACCCCCACAAATACGGCGACGACTTCGGCTCCCCCGACGAGACCTACATCTCCAGCCAATTCGACAAGCCCGTCATGATCCACCGCTACCCTGCGGCCTTCAAAGCCTTCTACATGCAGCCCGACCCGCTCGACCCCACCAAGGCTCTCTGCGTCGACGTCCTCGCCCCCGAGGGCTACGGCGAAATCATCGGCGGCTCCCAGCGCATCGACAGCTACGACCTCCTCAAACACCGCATCGAAGAGCACAACCTCCCGCTAGCCGCCTTCCAGTGGTACCTCGACCTGCGCCGTTACGGCAGCGTCCCCCACGCCGGCTTCGGCATGGGCATCGAGCGAGTAGTAGCCTGGCTCTGCGGCCTGGACCACGTCCGCGAAACCATCCCCTTCGCCCGAACCCTCAACCGCATATACCCGTGAATGAATAATTAAATTGCGCTCTGATTCGTCACTGCAAGCCATTGGTAAGAAATATGTTCTCGGCCCTTGTTACACTTCAAGTGTGATGAGCAGAGTTTTCGTTAGTGTCCTTTTTGTCTTTCTTGGTCTTTCTGCTTTGACGGGCTGCGCTAGCGGCACAGGCTCCGCCACTGCCACTGGCACTGGCACTGGCACTGGCACTGGCTCGGCTGGCGCAACTGACTCAGGTCCAGTCCAACCTCCCGCCCAGCCGCAGGTCACATCGTTCAGCCCAACCTACATCGGCGCAGGAACAGCTTCCTTCACGCTTACCGTAAACGGGTCAAACTTCACGCCGTCCACGACCGTACTATGGGACAACACAAGCCTGACGACGACCTATGTCTCCTCCTCCGTCTTGCAGGCGCAGGTTCCAGCTTCGCTAATCACCACGCCAGGGGCGCCCGTCATCGGCCCCGCAACCTTACCCCACGTCGACACCAGATTCTTCATTTATGGCGAGGGTACGAATCCTCATGCTCTATTCTCTGCGTCCGTGATTCCTGTTCAGGCCAACGATATCGCATGGAACCAGGTGAACCAGCAGTTCTATCTTTCGGTGGCGAGCGGTAATCCGACCAATGCGAACACCATCACAACTTTGAATCCTCAGACCGGACTGCTCGGCCCCTCGGTCTCGACTACCGGTGAACCAGGCAAGCTTGCCGTCTCTACCGATAACACCTACCTTTACGTGGGCTTGAATAGCGATGGCTCTGTGCGTAGATACTCTCTGCCCGGTCTTCAACCCGACATCGATATTCCGCTCGGATCTGGCTCCTCTGGCCCCTACTATGCGATCGACGTAGTAGCAGAACCGGGGAACTCCCATTCCATGGCTGTCTCTCGAGGCGTAAAGGGCGCCAGTCCCATAGAAGTGGGCGGTATCGCCATCTACGACGACACGGTGGCTCGTCCGCAATCCGTTCCCGGTGCCGGCTCCGGGCAAGCTCCCATCGACTCCCTCGTATGGAACCCGAATGGACAGAGCCTGTATGGTATCGATACTGAAACCGCATCGGGCCTGTACTTGATGTCGGTCAGTTCTACGGGAGTGCAACTCCAAACGCATGCCTCTTCTGTCGGACAGCACCCCGGCTTACATCCCCACTTCGATGCGACTACCGGCTATCTGTACCTTGACAGCGGTGAGGTCATAGACCCTTCGACCGGTGGTCTCATCGGGAGCTTTCCTCTCACTGACCTCAACCTGATGGCGCTTAATGGGCTTAACACTCCCCCCGTGTTTCCTGTTTACAACCCCGTCATGGTGCCGGACGGCAAACTGAATATCGCCTATTTCGTCGTTCAAGCGTTCACAAAGACTGGCTATGCATACATCATCCAGGCATTCGACCTCACGCACTTCACCTTTCTCGGCGCAATCAACGTAGGACCTGTGATGACAGATACGGCTGAAACTCCTTTGAGGGTAATTCGCTGGGGAAACAATGGACTTGCTTTTTTGACCAGAAGCGATTCCGGAGCAGCTGGGTTTGAAGTCCATCTGGTCAGCGGAGACTTCATCACCTCTCCCACACCGTAGGGAGGTCCATGGACGTCATATTCAGGGATACCAGTCTTCGCGACAGACTCTTCATCGTTACGAAGGTGGGCATTCGCGCAAAGCGCGAACCACGGACGGGTGGCCCAGACAGGAATTCGGGGTGCCCCATTCATGCAGTCTCATCGCATGAGTGGGGCATTCGCGCAACGCGCGAACCCGAGGCATTCACTGCAGCCTCCACCTCCCACTCGGCACGAAGTTGCTCCTGATACCGCAACCCATCAACAGCCTTCCTCTTCCAGAGTCCAAACGATCTCTCGAACCCCGCATTGCTCTCGATTTGCGTCCGCATGCGATGACCTCTCCAATCACAAAATACTCAAAGTCATCCGTCCCAACTCAGGTATCCCCCATGGGCGGGTCCCCTATTCATGCGGCTTTATCGCATGATTGGGCCATTCCCGCAAAACACGAACCACCTGTCAAGCCCCAAACCACCATAAGCACAACTAAATCAATAACATCCAAATGCCATATTATTAGCCCTAACCTGTTAAACTAAATACAGATCAAAAAACAAACACCCCGACTACCAGTCGGGGCTTCGCTTTTAACCCAATAGAAAAGGAGACCACCCAATAACCAAAATAAAATCAAGACTTTGCAGGTACACCCATCACAAAACCGTTGAATCCAGAGACTTTCGCAAAAGCCCAGGAGATAAGTCCACCACTAACCTATGTAAATGGAATACTTTACACAAAAATTACGGGGAGGGGGGGCTACCCAAGGGTCGGCATCCTGCCGCCAGATATGACAAACCGCCCGAAAGGGCGTTTCATAGTGTTGAAGCAGCAGCCTACGGAGCAAAACCATGGCAATGAACGACTACCAGATGAACCAGTACAACTCCTACCCCACCACCATCGAAGGCGCCCGCGAGGGAACCTCCTCCCTGCTCGCCAAGGTTCTCGGCATCACCTCGATCGGCTTCCTCATCACCGCCATCGGCGTCGCCACCGCACCCCCTTGGGGAACCCTGCCCGGTCTGATCATCGTCTTCGGCCTCGTCTTCGCCATCTCGCGCACGCGAAAAGCCAGCCCGGGTCTCGCCCTCGGACTCTTCCTCGCCCTCACCTACTTCATGGGCTGGCAGATCGGCCCCCTCATCCAGCACTACATCCGCAACTTCGGCCCCGGCATCGTCTTCAATGCCGCCGCAACCACCGCCGCCGGCATGGGTGTCATGGGATGCATCGCCTATCTCTTCAACATCAATTACCGCCGCATCGCCGGAATCGGATTCGCCGCGCTACTCCTGCTCATCATCGCCGGCATCGCCAGCATGTTCTTCCGCTTCCTCAGCCCCGACACCTTCTCATGGCTCACCCTCGGCATCTTCTCCCTGCTCACCATAGGCGACTTCGCCCGCATCCGCGCCGGTGGTGACGGACGCTCCGCCGTCTCCCTCGCCCTCTCCATCTATCTCGACGCCATCAACATCTTCCTGGCCGTCCTCCAACTCATGGGCGGCCGCCGCAGCCGAAGCTAATCTGGTCGGGTGGGCGGTCCACATCTCGAACCAGCCACAAACCCGGGTGCCCCATCTTCGCGACAGCTTTATCGTCGCTAAGGTGGGGCATTCGCGCAAAGCGCGAACCGTATCTCCCCCACCTCACCGACCCGCAGATCTAGAGCTTCATAATCAAACCCTGACCAGTAGGCAGGCTCAAAATAAGAACGCCACGCTCCTGCGCAAAGCGATCGAACCCTTGCTTCTGAGCCGCATGTCTGGCCCACCCGTAATCATCCAGAAGCATGATGGCTCCGCGCACCATTCTCGGCCAGAAGAACTCCGCGGCCGCGATCTCTGGATTAACACAGTTCATGTCGATCGAGAGGTACGCAACTTTTTCAGGAGCGGTTGCTGCCAGCGTATCCGGCACAGCGCCTTTCACCAAAACCACGGTGTTGCCAAACTGCGAAAACGTCCGAACCACCTCGTCATAACAGGGCTCAAACCCGCCAGCCGTAATGCCATTCTTCTCTTCCTCGGGAGTTAGATAACGTTGCACCAACCCTTCGAAGGTATCGAAGAGGTAGAATTTCTTCCCTGCGGATGGCAGATCCACGAACCCCAGGATCGTTCGCGCCAGTCCACCGCGGTTCACCCCACACTCTACAAAGTCACCATCGACTCGTAGCACTGACTCCGCAGCCCAGCAGGCAATATAGGCTCCCCATTGTGGGTCGCAACCAGCCCACGAACCCGTACTCATTCCTGCAGCATAGGCGCTTTGAAATCTCGGGTCAGTCATGAAATCGCTGTTATGAATCGTCGCCATCCCATGCCGGTTATATCGAAATTTCGTACTTTGGGAGAGCCGACGCAGAGTATTCAGAACTGGTGGAGGGAGGATCGCCTTGGACAAGGACCTCAGCATAATGAACTTTACAATGCCAGACCGGATCTATGGAAATTTCACGAAAGATGCCAGCAAAACCTTGTCAAGCTCCGAAACCACCCAACTCGCTAAAAACAAACATCTTTCAAGCGCCGAGGAATTCCAGTCAACCCGCTATACTTAATACAGACACAAAAGCCTCGGCCTGCGCCGGGGCTTCTTCCATTAACAACGATCCACGGAGAAGCACACAGGTACGGCCGACAGACCAGTCCAGACTTAAGCCACACAGATGGAATACTTTGCATCAAAAGTACGGGAGGCTACCGATGCACACGAAACCGACCTTTACCCTGCTCGCAGGAACCCTCCTACTCCAAGGCTGTCGTTCCTCAGCACCGACCACCGCTCCAGTGCAAAGCCCAGTCACTGACGCCTGTGCCGTCCTCACTCCCTCCGAGATCAGCACCGTCCTTGGCATTCCCATCGACCCCGGTCAGCACATCCCAAAAACAAGCACGATCATGTGCGGTTGGGCCAAAACCGGCGTCGTCGGCGAGTCAGTAGTCGTACTCAACTTCACCACCCCGGACTATTTCGAAAAAGAAAGAGACCCCCACCCCAGGATCACAATGACACCTGCACCCAGCATTGGAGACGATGCCTACTTCATTACGTCACAGTTCGGCACATCCCTCTTCATCAAGAAGAAAGACACAGTGATCGGCGTCGCCATACGAGACAAGACCATCCCCTCCGCCGAACTGATGGAGAAGGAGAAAGCCCTCGGCCTAAAGGCCGCCTCCCGGCTCTAAAAACATCCAACCATGTAGGAGCCCAAGCCCAATGAAGATCCTCCTCGCAGGCGCATCCGGAGCCATCGGCCAAGCCCTCATCCCCCTCCTCATCGAACAGCAACACGAGGTCGTCGGCGCCTTCCGCAACCCAGCCCACGCCGATCGCGTAAAAAGCCTCGGCGCCACCCCACTGATCCTCGACGCCCTCAACGCTCAGGCCGTCAGTAAAGCCTTCGCCGAAATCAAGCCGCAAGCCGTCATCAACCAGCTCACCGCCATCCCCCCACGCATCGACCTCCGCCACTTCGACCGCGACTTCGCCCTCACCAACCAACTCCGCACCGAAGGCACTCGCAACCTCACCACCGCCGCCGCCAACGCAGGCGTAGAAAAATTCATAGCCCAGAGCTTCGCCGGCTGGCCCTACGCTCCCAAAGGAATCACCCTCAAGACCGAAGAAGACGCTCTCGACCCCGCTCCGCCGCCCCAGCTAAAGCCCACCCTCGACGCCCTCGAAACACTCGAGCACACCGTCCTCCGCGAATCCAAATTCACCGGCATCATCCTCCGTTACGGCCCACTCTACGGCCCGCACACCTCCATTGCCCTCGGCGGCAACGGAGTCCCCGAAGGCACCACGATCGAAGACATCCGCAACCACAAGATCCCCTTAATCGGCCAGGGCACCGGAGTCTGGTCCTTCCTCCACATCCACGACGCCGCGACCGCCACTGTAGCTGCCCTCACCCAAGCCCAGCGAGGCATTTACAACATCGTCGACGACGACCCCGCCCTCGTCTCCGACTGGCTAGCCTACCTGGCCGAGTGCATCGGCGCTAAGCCCCCCATGCACGTCCCCAACGCCATCGCCCGCATCGTTGTTGGCGAACACGGCATCGCTCTCATGAACGATATCCGCGGAGTCTCCAACGAAAAAGCCAAACGCGAGCTCAACTGGACCCCCAAATGGACCAGTTGGAGACAAGGCTTCCGCGAAGCCCTAAGTTAGACGAACCGAAACAAAGCAGTCTTCGACGAGAACAAATTCTTGTACACTGTGGCCCATGGTAGACATCGACCTCATCGTTCAGATGCTTCGAGATCACGGGCACACCGTTGAAGATGTGCACGTCGTGCCACCAAACGCTGGCGAATACGCATTTACCGTGGACGGAGTCGCCGTCAACTTAGAGGGTGCACGGCACATACTCGAGTTGGACGAAGCGAAGTAAGGTCGAACTCACTCCTCTCATCAGGCTCGGCTGGTGGCACCCATCGCGAATGAGCCGCCAATCAGGGTGTCCCATCTTCGCGATAGTTTCATCTTCGCTAAGGTGGGCATTCGCGCAAAGCGCGAACTCTTCCACCACCTTACCCACCTAAAAATTGAAATTCCGGTAAGGATAATTTTGCGCTCCACGCATTGTCAGGGGCCTGCTCTTTTTCCGTTGCTCTGTCGAATAGAGCCATCTACCATCAATCAATCTGGAGATGCCTCAAATGCAAGAAGCTGAAGACCTCTACGACGTGGACGGCTGGCTGCTGATCTTTGCAGCGCTCCACATCACGTTCGGAGTTCTAACTTTTCTCTTTCTCGCTCTCAGCGCTACCTACGCACTATTGCCAGACCCGACGAACGTGGCCAAGATCATATCGATCGTTACCGGAGCGATAAATATCGCTGTCGGCGTGCTCATCCTGAGAACAAGTCGATGGGCGATCCCCGCCGTCGCAATCGCCCTTGGCTTGCAACTCCTGCTCGTGCTGTCAAACGCATTCTTGAGCACCCGCGATTCGAAGACGTTCACGATTCAGCTTGTCCTGCTAACCATCGTTAAGCTGGCGATCCTCTACGCGTGGTTCCAGTATTTTCGTACATCAAAGCGGGTTCATTACGCGCTTGGGCGCAACCTATAGGGTAGCCGTCACTCGCTAGATTCGCTCCAAAGTCCCACGATCCATCACCCCGCCAAAATACTTCTCCAGCGCCTCCCCAAACACCCCATTCCCCTCAGAGCCCTCTGCAGCCTTAGCAAACAGAGTCACGCTCGAGTGAAACTTCAAATCATCTGGATACCCAAAGATCTCCTCAACGGACCGCCCCTCCACGCCGCACACAATCCCCACACACTCTCTCAGCCTAGGCCCCAAAACCGTATGTCCCAGATAAGCCCGAGCCTCCTCCAACCCCGAGATCGCATATCTCACCGCCATAGGACTACTCCCCAGCCCCCGAATCTGCGGAAACACGAACCACATCCAATGACTCCGCTTTCTTCCCGCCCGCAACTCCGCGCAAGCTTGCTCATACATCCCAACCTGTGACTCCACAAACCGCTCCAACTCAAATCGGTCACTCATCAATTTCCTCAGAGAGGGGGGACTCCAGGCTCAAGAGCCGACTACTTCTCGCTGCTTGGCGGAACCAATCCCTTCAACCGCAGATACAACGCCAGCGTCGCATACTGCTCATTGTCATGCGACACGGTTCCCCACATCAGCCCCACACGCGACCGCTTCGCCTGCCCCAGATCGAACATCTCTGTCAGATTGGTATCGGTCAGCGCGGCAAAGGCCTTATCGCACTCATCAAACGAAGCCTTCAACGCCTCGACAATAGCAGCCTTGTCCGCAGTCTCCGCCGGAACCTTCACCTGTGCACTCGGAGCCGTATGATTCGCTGCTCCGCAAGTACGCAGCTGCGCCTCGGTGACATGGTTGACGACCCGCGCAAACGTCCGCACCTCAGGCGTCGGCTTGAACGAATAACTCTCCGCTGGCATACGATCCGCCGACTTCAGGACGTTGTCCTTCAACCCCGCATAGCTCCGCTGCGCCTCAGCCGCTGGCCCGGTAGCCACGCTCGCCACCGGAGCCTGCCCGAACGCCACACCTGAAACCGCCAACGCCACACATGCTACCCGTACAAGTCGCATCATCCTCACCTCGAACATCAACACCAGCCTACAGGTATTCGAATATCTTATGACCAACAAAAATGTCGAACGAGTCTCCAGCACCTCTCCATCGTCTAACCTCACTATATGAAGGTCATAGGGTCTGGCTCGCGCACTCGTCTCCTTGCATCTATCCTCATGGTTTGCGTCGTAGTCTTCGCGGCCATCCAGTTGATCCACCCAAAACTCGACAACCCACCCGTAACCGCCGAACTCAAGGCCCCTCCCGAGGTCAAGCGGATCCTCAAGACCTCCTGCTACAACTGCCACTCCAACGAGACCCACCTCTTCTGGTTCGACCGCGTAGCCCCCGCCTACTGGATCGCAGCCAGCGACGTAAAAGAAGCCAGAAAGCACCTGAACTTTTCTGAGATAGAAAAATTACCAGCCGCACAACAAAGCGCCATCCTCTACGAAGCAATCAGCCAGATCCAACTCGGCGGAATGCCTCTCAAGAGCTACACACTCCTCCACCCCGAAGCAAACGTCTCGCCCGATGACCTCGCCATCCTAAAGAACTACCTGCATCCCACTGAAACCAGCACTCCCAACCCAGCAGCCGGGACAGCCGCAGACGACCAGTACGAAAAGTGGATCCACGCCAGCGCTCCGACAACCAATGTCCAACCGACCTTGAACGGAATCGCCTACATCTCCGGCTATCAGGACTGGAAGATCATCAGCACCACCGATCGTTTCGACAACCACACCATGCGTGTCATCTTCGGCAACGATGTAGCGATCAAAGCCATCGCCGAAAACAACATCCATCCCTGGCCCGACGGAACCATCTTCGCCAAAGGAGCCTGGGCCCAGCAGGTCGACGAAAACGGCGACACTAAAACCGGACAATTCATCCAGGTCGAGTTCATGATCAAGGATCACCAAAAGTACGCATCCACCGAAGGCTGGGGATTCGCAAGGTGGCGTGGCACCGACCTGAAACCTTACGGCAAGGACGCTGCCTTCACCTCCGAGTGCACCGGTTGCCACAAACCCGTACGCGAAAACGACTACGTCTACTCCTTCCCACTTACAGGACAACAGTGAAACCCATGAAAACCACCCTCATCGTTGTAGGACTTGCAATCCTCCCCTTCGCAGGCTGTACGAGCAAGCCAGCCACTCCATCCGTCAATCAACAGGCTGCTCTCAATGGAACCCTCCCCTACAACCCGCTCCAATGGAAGATCATCACTTCGTCGCTCAATCGCCGCGACTCCACCATGTCCACGTTGTATGGCAACGACATCGCCGTGAAGTACGCCCGATCCAACCCTGACCACAACTACCCCACCGGAGCAGTCCTCTCCCTCGTAACCTGGGCGCAGCGCGACGATCCACATTGGTTCGGAGCGAAGATCCCCGCAACCGTAAAATCCGTCGAGTTCCTCACCGTCGCAACGTCTCCAGACCAGCCGACATACACCTACGAGAACTACCAGGGCTCTCCCCTAAAAAAGATCGACATGCCAGACACCAGCGCCGTCAACGCACGCGTCGACCATCTACTCTCGCAGCGAGCCGCCGTCATGCCTTAGTCGGCTTATTCGCGCGCAGAATAAGGAACACGCTTACCAGCACAATCACCGCGCCCACCAGCGTTCGTCCCGTCACTGGCTCCTTCGCGATAAAGTAGCCAAGCGCAACCGCCACCACCGGATTCACATACGCATAGCTTGAGATCTTCGATGCCGGCATCCTTGCCAGAAGCCAGACAAACGCCGTAAACGCCAGCAGCGAACCGCACGTAATCAGATAGCCCAACGCCAGCGCAGCGCGCATCGAAACATGTGGAAAGGGATGCAGTTCGCCGAACATCCCCGACAATACCAACAGCCCGGCGCCGCCCAGCATCATCGCCCCTCCCGACGTCAGCGGCCGCGACTCTGGCATCTTCATTCGCCGCTGCAACACCGAACCCAGCGCCCATCCCACCGATCCCAACAAGACCGCTACGCACGGCACCAACGCAACATTGCCACCGCTGCCCGGAAGAACCAGCACACCAACGCCAAAGAAACCCAGCAACGTCGCACCCAGTACGCTCCAGCGAAACGGCTGCATCCGGAAGACGAGCATCTCCAGCGCGATCGTAATCAGCGGAATCGTGGCCGCAAGAATCGATGTCAGACCCGACGTCAAATACTTCTCCGCCCAGAACAGCGGCCCATACTCCGCCACAAACATCACTAGCCCAATGACGGCAAGATTCTTCCACTCGAGCCGCGTCGGCGTGGCCGTACCTCGCAGCCGCATGAAGCCGTACAGCAGGACTCCTGCAATGAAGAAACGCACGCCCGCAGCAAACAGCGGCGGAACCTCATGCACCGCGATTCGTATCGCCAGAAAGGTCGTTCCCCACAGCACATAGATCGCAAGGAATGCCACGACAACCCGAAGGTCGATGGATCTCGTACTCGAAGAAGGAGCTCCCGTGCTAACCGCTGTATTCGCCATAGATAGTTACCACTTTACATTTAGTAAACTAACCTGTAAATCTAAGTTAGAAGGTTATCCGCAAAAAAAGTGACGAAACCCTTCCAACTCGTCGCCGGGCATCCCGTCCTCGATCTCGTCAACACGCTCGACTGGCGCTTCCGCGAGACCGGACCCGAAGAACTCCTCAACACCTTCGACGACCTGCTGCAATTCTCGGAGCAATCCACGCTGCTGACTGCCCGCCAAGCCCAGCGTCTGCGCAAGGTATCTCCTTCAGCCGCTGACAAAACCCTGCAATCGACAAAAGACCTTCGTGAAGCTACTTCGCAGATCATCTACGCCATCATGGATGCTCGAACCCCATCCACAGGCGCGATAAAAAAACTCAATCAACACATCCAGAACGCGCAGGCAAATCGCACCCTCAAATGGGACCAATCCCGCCTCGAACTAAGCTGGATTGGCACCGAAGCCGACGCTCAACTTCCCCTCTGGCTCCTCGCACAATCGGCAGCCGACCTCCTAACCGGAGAAACCATGCAGCGTCTGCGCTCCTGCGACAACCCGGAGTGCCGCTGGCTCTTTCTCGACACCAGCAAAAACCACACTCGCCGTTGGTGTGACATGAAGCTCTGCGGCAACCGCATGAAAGCCCGTCGCTTCAAAGCCCAACACAGCGCATAACAGTCGCAACGAAAACCTGTATCGCAGCCACACAACCTCAATCGTCGCCAATGAACTATCCTATAAAGGATAGCTTCGCGAAAAGAGCCTAGCCTCCGCCAAGCCACGACGCCTTCGTCTGAAAAGGAACTACTCACTTGCCACTGAATTGCGGAATCGTTGGCCTCCCCAACGTCGGAAAGTCCACGATCTTCAACGCCCTCACCTCGGCCAAGGCCCAGGCGGCGAACTACCCCTTCTGCACCATCGACCCGAACACCGGCACGGTCACTGTTCCCGACGTCCGTCTCGACAAGATCACCGAGTTTGTCAAGCCCAACCGCACCGTACCCACCACGATGGAATTCATCGACATTGCCGGCCTGGTCGAAGGCGCCAGCAAGGGTGAAGGCCTCGGCAACCAGTTCCTGGGCCACATCCGCTCCACCGACGCTATCTGCCACGTAGTCCGCTGCTTCGACGACCCCGAAGTCGTCCACGTTGCCGGAGGCGTCAACCCGCTCCACGACATCGACATCATCAACACCGAGCTCCTCCTCGCCGACCTCGACACCGTCGACAAGCGCAGCCAGCGCCTCGAAAAACTCGTCCGCAACACGCAGGACGCGAAGATCAAAGCCGAAGCCTCAGCCGTTGCCAAACTCAAGGAGACCCTCGAAGCCGGCAAGCCTGCCCGCACCGCCGACCTCACGGACGACGAGCGCCTCGCCGCCCGGGATCTCTTCCTCATCACCGCCAAGCCCCAACTCTACGTCGCCAACGTCGACGAATCCGGCCTCACCACCGGCAACGACTACACCGCCGCCGTCGAAAAGCGCGCCGCCGAAGAAAACTCCCAGGTAGTGCGCATCTGCGGAGCCCTCGAGTCCGAGATCGCCCAGCTCGAACCCGCCGAGCGCGACGAATTTCTCAAGGACATGGGCCTCGAAGAGCCCGGCCTGAACCGCCTCATCCACTCCGCCTACCGACTGCTCGACCTCATCACCTACTTCACCGCCGGTGTGCAGGAGGTCCGCGCCTGGACCATCCGCCGAGGCACCAAAGCCCCCGGAGCCGCCGGTGTCATCCACTCTGATTTCGAACGCGGCTTCATCAAAGCCGATTGCTATTCCTACGACGACCTTTTGAAGTACGGCAGCGAACAGGCCGTCAAAGAAAAAGGTCTCCTTCGCTCCGAAGGCAAGGAATACATCGTCAAGGATGGCGACATCCTCTTCTTCAAATTCAACGTGTAGCGCAGTTCTAATCGCGACTTCCCGAAGGACCCCGGCAGACCCGTGCCGTAACGATTGGCCTTATCCTGGTTGCCGGCGCCAAGGCGGCAGCCGCAATCGCGGGCGCTATCACCGCTTACATGAAATACCGCACCCAACAGCTGGAGAATCAGGCGAAGCTGCAGCCCCACCAGACAGTGACAATCAGAGTGCTGGAGGGCGAGGTGCCCGAATCAATCAGAAAACTCGCCGGAACCGTTCGTCTGGAAACGCCGAACAAAGCGTAGCTGCGAAAACTCGTCCATCACTGCGGCCAGGGCCGGGTGTTCCATCTCTTTGTGGCTCCGAAGGTGGAAACGAACACCCGTCCCCGCAGCTATTCCTTGCTCTTCAACAAGCTCTCGTTTTCCTGAATGAACGTCTCAATCTCAGCCGCCATCCCAAGAATCCTTCGCCACTGCTCCTTATAGAGCGTCACCGGAAATCGGCCCACGCCATACAGCGACAGCCCACCCTTCTCACTGACCTTGAGGCTCAGTCCGCGCACGCCTTTGTTCTTCAGCTTATCGTTCTCCGCACGCAACCGTTCAATCTCTGCCTTCAGATCTTCATCCGACATAACCTGTTCTCCTTCAATTCAAGACTACATTGTCTTCTCCAGCCTCTTCCGCTGGGTCTCTTCTTTGACGTGGAAATTCAGTCGCAATAATCCAGCGATCGCGCAGGATGGGCCGCAATTCTAGCGCGGATCGCATCGTCAACGCGGCTAAGCGTCAGTCTTCCTCACGTAGTCCAGCTCCATCAGCTTCTTCCATCCATCTCCCACCTTCTCATTCAGTGTCCAGTGGTAGAGATCATTGCTCTTCATCGCAACATCTACCCGAAAGTCCGCCTGCTTCCCTTCAAAATCCTCTCCATGAAACGTCATCTGCCAATTACTTCCTGCGATGCTCATCGGCCCTTCTGTAATTGCATTCTGAGCGTCCATATACCACATCGCCAGCGTCTTCTTTCCCGGATCCCAGAACATGTTCCCGTCATACGTCTTCATCGCGCCTTTGTTCGTCACAAAGTGCGTCGTAAACCGCACATAGCTTCCGTTATCCGACCATTGATACCGCGTCTCGATCCGCTCCATCCCCGGAGCCAGCTTCGAAGCATCCGCCGTCCACACCCCACCCACAAGCCAACCCAGCGCCGCAATCGGTTTGGCCTCCGTCGCCGTTGAAGCCGCCGTCTGCGCCACAACCGGGCTCGATGCCCCCATCCCTATCGTCAAACCAAGCGCGCAAATCGCAAACCATCTCATCGAACTTTCTCCTGTCAAAAGATATGTCCTACGCGGCCCGCAACCTCTTCTGCTCGTCCTGTAGCAATCGAAAATAGTTCCGTAACTGCGCCACCGAAGCATCAAACGGCGCCAAACTCCTGTGTGCTCTCGCCTGCATGACGCCACCCTCCATCACCGTCAGCACGAACCGCGATAGCGCACTTCGGTCCAGTTCCTGCGGCAACCGCTCGCCAGCATCCCTCAGGCAGCTCTCAACCGCAGCGGTCCACCCATCGAAGTTGTCGCTCAGCAGCTTATGCACCGCCACCTGCTCCTCGCCGATCTCCAGCGCCAGCCGCCCAATCGGACACCCATACGTGCATCCAGTTGCAATCAAATTCCTCCGATAGAACCCCAGCACCGCAAACACCCGTTCCACGGGATCATCCGTCTGGGCAAAGACCGGATCCATGACGATGGGGTGCAGCGTCGCCGCATACAGCCGAAGCACAGCAAGCAGCAGCTCTTCTTTCGTCTTGAAGAAGTAGTAAAAGCTCCCCGGCTTAGCCTTGGCATGCTCCAGAATCTCCGCCATCCCAGTAGCCGCGTACCCGTGCTTCCAAAACAGATAAAGCGCCGCCTCCACAAGCCGTTTTCGAGTTGTATTTTCCGATTTCAAATTAGTTGAATGATCAACTAACATTTAAATATTGTCAATTAAATCTTTTAGATTCAGGCAACTGTCCTTCAACTTGAAGGAATTTATCTTTCACTCCAATTGGCGGCTCACTCCGATCTCGGTCATCCAAGCTTAAAGAAAACGAATGGAGGAGCAAATGAACCTCAATCGAACCACCGCTCTTGTAGCTCTTGGAACTATCCTTTCTCTCCCCATGGCCAGCTTGGCCCAGCGAACCGAAACCCAGCAGCAGGCCCATGAACGGGCCGAACGTGAACAAACAGCCAAAGATCACCGCCATCACACCGGCGCGAAGATAGTCGGAGGCTCCGCAGCCGGCGGAGCAGTAGTGGGCGCACTAGCTGGGGGAGGCAAAGGCGCCCTGATCGGCGGCGCGGTAGGCGCAGGCGGAGGAGCCATCGCCAACAAAGTCCGCAAAGACAAGGCTGTCGACAAGCGCGAACGCGAGGAATCCGGCTATCGGCAACCTCATTGATTTCTATTGAGTGCTAAATCTTCTGTACCCGCTGGACGTCCCGCACCCCCGGAACCCGCCGCAGATTCTGCACCAGCCGGTTCAGGTGCCGGACGTCCACCGTCTCAATCACAAAATCAACAATCGCCGTTCCATCACCCTCAGGAGAAGGCTTCGAATCCACGCTCCGGATATTCGTCCCATCGTCCGAGATGATCGCCGTAAACTCCTTCAGCATCCCAGTCCGGTCGTCGCATATCACCGTCAGCTTCACCGGATACGTCTGCGCCTTAGCCGCCCCCGGCTCACTCGGCGTCGGAGCCCACTCCACCTGAATCCGCCTATCCGACTCATACAGCAAATTCTGCACATTCGGACAGCTCCTTGCATGCACCGCGACGCCCTTACCCCGCGTCACATACCCGATAATCTCCTCACCTCGGATAGGGTTACAACAACGCGCCCGGTACACCAGCAGATCGTCCTGCCCTTCCACCTGCAGCGAGTCCGAACCCTTCCCGAAGAAGACCCGCTTCACCGCCTCCGACATCTGCCCTACAGCATTGCCAACGCCGCTCTCGGGCGCCGCCGGCTCAGCCGCCATCGTCGAACCCGGCTCCAGCTTATTCAAAACCTGCCGCGCCGAGTACTTGCCAAAGCCCACCGCCGCCAGCAGCTCCGCCTCTGAGCCCATGCCATACTCAACGGCGACCTTGTCATAATCCGCCGTGCCGTACTTGTTCAACGAAAGCTTGTACTTTCGAGCCTCACGATCCAGCAGCTTTCGCCCAATCTCCACCGCCCGCTGCCGCTGATGCTCATTCAGCCAATGCTTGATCTTGTTCCGAGCCTTCGAGCTCTTCGTAAAGCTCAGCCAATCCCGGCTAGGAGTATGCCCAGTCTGCGTCGAAATCTCGACGATATCGCCGTTCTTCAGCTTCGTCCGTAGCGGCACAATCCGCCCATTCACCTTCGCGCCAACCGTCGTATTCCCAACCTCGGTATGGATCGCATAAGCAAAATCAATCGGGCTGGCATCCTTGGGCAGCACCACCACCTTGCCCTTAGGCGTAAAGGTGTAGACCTCCTCCGGGTACAAGTCGATCTTCAGCGTCGACATGAACTCGTTCGGGTCGCTCATCTCGCGCTGCCACTCCATCAACTGACGCACCCACGCCAGCCGCTGTTCATCCTTGGCGCTTACATTGTCATCAGCCTTGTACTTCCAGTGAGCCGCAATGCCTTCCTCGGCCACCCGATGCATATCCTCCGTTCGGATCTGCACCTCGAACTGATGCCCACCTTCCGCAATCAGCGTCGTATGCAGCGACTGATAAAGATTCGGCCGCGGCATAGCAATAAAGTCCTTGATCCGCCCCGGCACCGGCCGCCATATCGAATGCAGCAACCCCAGCAGCGCATAGCAATCCTGCACCGAATCCGTGATCACACGGATAGCAAGCAGGTCATACACCTGGTCCACCGGAATCTTCTGGTCCTGCAGCTTCTGCTGAATCGAATAAAGCCGCTTGATCCGAGACTCCACCCGCCCCGGAATCTTGAACTCCTTCAGCTTCGTCTCCATCTGCACAACAATCTTGCGCAGAAACTCCTCGCCCGCCCCACGCAGCGCATCCACCTCATGCGAGACCTGCTCATACCCGAAAGGATCGGTATACCGAAACGCCAGATCCTCAAGTTCACCGCGCAGCTTACCCATGCCTAGCCGATGCGCCAACGGAGCATAAATCTCCAGCGTCTCCCGCGCAATCTTCTGCTGCTTCTCCGGCTTTAGATGCTCCAGCGTCCGCATATTATGCAGCCGGTCAGCCAGCTTGATGATGACGACCCGCACATCCGTCACCATCGCCAGCAGCATCTTCCGAATATTCTCCGCCTGGTGGTCCTCGCGGTTGGCGAACTTGATCTTATCCAGCTTCGTCACGCCCTCGACAATGTGCGCCACCTGCTCGCCAAACCGCTTGCCGATCTCCTCCGAGCTTACGTCCGTGTCTTCGACGGCATCATGCAGCAACCCCGCCGCAATCGCAGTCGAATCCATCTTCAGCTCGGCCAGCACCTGGCCCACCTCAAGCGGATGGATCACATAAGGCTCACCGCTGGCCCGCTTCTGCCCCTCATGCTGCTGCAGGCAGAACGCCCAGGCCTTCCGGATAATCTCCAGATCATCGCCGGGCCGATTCTCATGCACCGTCTCCAGCAGCTTCTGAAATTTATCGTCGATTGTCCTGATATCGCTTGCCGCCAACCCCGCCAGATGCGAAGCCGAAGACTCAGACTCCACCGCAACAGCCTCTGCCTTGATCTCCGGTTCAGCCACCGCCACCGGCATCAGCACACCCGAGATGTCCGGAACCACAGCAGCATCCGTCCCCACGGGTATAGTCGGAGCCGCGACAGCAGGAGCCGCTTTCTGCGAATCCCCTGCATCGGTCTGGAAGCTCTCCGGTTGGCCCTTAGGTTCGTTGTGCGACTCTGGCTCGGGGCCGACCTGCGGAGAGGCCGGGTTAGCGATTGCCATAGGTCATTATAGGCTGCGCGTCCAGCCCATGCTCTCAAGGCTGGTTTTGTCATCACAGTAAGCGGAATATTCATCCACAGCGACCCACATTTTTCCTCCACACACACGGAATGAGCTTGCGTTTCAAACTGGGACTAAATTAGTCTTATTTCCAGGATTGAGAGCCCCGGTTAGCTGTCTTTTGGCGAAGCGCTGACATAGGGCTGAGATCGGTAATCGTGGCTCAGCCGCGATGGACAGGGTGACGAATGAGCAATCGAACCAGATTTAAGATGCAGCGTGCTCTCGGGCTGGAACTCCCAGGGCGAGGCAAGCCAGGCGCCCTAAGCAAACGAAATTACCCACCCGGCCAGCACGGGCAAGCGAAGAAAAGGAAGTTGTCCGAGTTCGGCTCTCAGCTCCGCGAGAAACAGAAGATCCTCTTCCACTATGGTCTCCGCGAGGAGCAACTCCGCCGCTTCGTCCGAAACGCCCGTGCACTCAACCAGTCCAATTGGGTCGAGCCTCATTGGCTTACTCGAGCGTCGTCTCGATAACATCGTCTTCCGTCTTGGCTTCGCGCGCAGCATAGCCTCTGCCCACCGATATGCAGACCACCATCCAGTCCCGGCAATCTCCGCGGCTCTCCTTGCCGAGTTATCTGCAGTTCGCCCTTGAAGGCGTCACTGATCACGGTGTAGTCCGTATGCAGCCCTCAACCGAACATGTTCCCTTCGAGTTCGACGCCAGTCAGGTAGCCGAGTACTACGCAAAGCTAGGAGTATGATCATGCGCGATGAAGACACGCAACGACAGATTCTCGCAACAACGGCGGGACTGGGAGGCGTCACTCTCTGTCCCTGCGGCACCATCAGCCTCAGCGTAGGCGGCGTATCCGTCCGTATGGACATCGCAACCTTTGCCAGAACAGCAGAGATGTGTCGCACGGCCATAGCAGCTCTCGAACTTCACGCGCGTGCGCTGCAATCCATGGAACCAAAGAAACAGAGCATGATGACCCATTAAAAGGGAAGGAGTTCCTGCAGCTGTCTTTTTGGCGAAGCGCTGCAGAAACTCCCGAGATCGGCAACCGAAAGGCTGACGAATTGATTCAGTATAGCCGTCTATCGTTGCACCCGTCGCGAGCGTGAGTTTGTCACCGCTGCGCGGAAGGTTCGTATTTAGCCCGCGAAGAAGACCACGCGTAGCAAAATATACGTATTCACGGGCTGTCCTTTGACCGTGAAGGGGGTGTATTGCCAACGCTTGACCCCGTCCACAGCGGCTTTATCGAAAAGGTCATTCGAAGTCGCTATAACATCCGCGGCGGCGACCTTGCCTTCACGCGTGACGCGGCAGGCGAGAACTACAAGTCCACCGATGTGCTCGTGGCGCGCGTACAGGGGTGAATCAATCAGAGGTGCGGAGCGGATGTGGCCAGCAGCAACCGCTTCACCTGGGATATGGGGATCCGAGTTATAGACTTTGCTGACGCGGAGTGCGGGAGAGCCGGCAACCGCAGGATCGAAGACCTGCAACTGAGTCACTTTGCCTGCGATGGCGGGGTGTCCCATATAGGAGATGCTGACGTCCAATGCAACGTTCGTTGAACCGAAGGTACCGACACTACTGCGCATAGCTGTGTAGTCGGGACTGACGCTTAGGCGGATGTTATTTTCGCCAGGCTCGTGGCAGTAGGTTGTCTCTCTGCCGGACTGAGTCTTTTCTCCGCGAGTAATCACGAGGCAGCTAAGTTTGTGACCCTTGATCTCGCGATCCGACTCGGAGACCTTCTCATTGGAATTCAGCGGAGTGAGCGGATTGATGGCGATGGAGAGCAGTTGCCTGAGAAGAAACGCGGAGCGAAACGTGCCTACACTCACCTGATCGGGCTCACCTGTAACAATTACCTCATGAACATCGCCAGAGTTGATTTCGATGCGAAACTGGTCCGGAGCGAACCACCATTCTTCGATCATCCCGGCTTCGCTGGGCTTCCCTTTCAGGTCGAAGAGCTGGGTTTCCATCCTGAGATGGAATGGACGAGCGCCCTCGCGATCGAGCTTGGTGCTCACAGCGATGGCATTGTAGTTGCCGGTCGCGGATTTCTCCTGACCATGAATGGTAGCTGGAAGCGAAAGAGTGGCGAGGCAGAGAGCAAGAAGACGTGCTTGTAGCGGCATTATGTGTGGAACGTTGGAACCCTATTCTTTGTTTATTGTTCATTGTAACGGAGAAGGCGAAGGACGTTGTTCAAAATCCTGTCAAGCCCCCAAAACCTTTAAAAACTTGCTAACCATCACATAACAAGCCAAATAAAGTCTCTCCAAACTTGGCCTATTAATTCCCATCAATCCATTAAAATAGAACTAGAGCAAAAAGAAGCCCCGATTCAGGATCCGAAGATCCCAGAACCGGGGCTTTTTGCTGTCTCCAAAGTCCAGACCTAAAGTATCTGTTTCGAATACTTTAGGACCACAAGTATGGGGAGGGGTACCCCTCACAGAAAGGAGCACCCCAATTGAAGCCGAACCCTAAGACTTCCCAGCCAACTGCCGCAGAACATACTGCAGAATCCCCCCATGCTGGTAGTACAGAATCTCCTGCGGCGTATCGATCCGCACCGTCACAGAAAACTCTGTCGTCTTGCCCTTGTCGGACTCTGCAAACACCGTCAGCGTCTTCCCATTGGCAAATTTGCTATCCAGCATCACCTTCAGCTGTCCCGGAGTATCTCCCAGAGCGAACACCTCCTCGCCAGTCAGGTGCAGCGACTCGACATTCTGCCCCGGCAAAAACTGCAACGGCAGAATGCCCATTCCAACCAGGTTCGACCGGTGAATCCGCTCATAGCTCTCAGCGATGACGAACCGAATCCCAAGCAACCTCGGTCCCTTTGCAGCCCAGTCACGCGACGACCCCGACCCATACTCCTTGCCCGCCAGAATCGCCAGCGGCGTCCCTCGCTTCGCGTACTCCACCGAAGCGTCATAGATCGACATCGGCTTATCATCCGGCAGCAGCCTCGTCACGCCGCCCTCGGTCCCCGGAGCCAGCCTGTTCCGCAACCGCACATTGGCAAACGTACCGCGCACCATCACCTCATGGTTGCCGCGCCGCGACCCATAGCTGTTGAAGTCCGCAGGCTTCACCCCATGCTCCGTCAGGTACTTGCCCGCCGGCCCATTCAGCTTGATCGACCCCGCCGGTGAAATATGATCCGTAGTCACCGAATCACCCAGCACCGCCAACACCCGAGCCCCATGGATATCCTCCACCGGCTCCGGCTGCGCCTTCATGCCATCGAAGTAGGGAGCCTTCCGAATGTACGTCGAATCGGCCTCCCACCCGTACGTATTACCAGCCGGAAACTTCAGATTCTGCCAGTTCTGATCGCCCAGCGAAACCGTGCTGTACTCATGCCGGAACATCTCCGAATCAATCGAGCTACCCACCGTCTCCGAAACCTCCTGCTGGGTCGGCCAGATGTCCTTCAGGAACACTGGCTTCCCATCCTTGCCCTTACCCAACGGCTCCGTATCGAAGTTATGCCCGATATGCCCCGCCAGCGCATACGCCACCACCAGCGGAGGACTCATCAGATAATTCGCCCGTACCTCCGGCGAAATCCGTCCCTCAAAGTTCCTGTTCCCCGACAGCACAGAAACCGCCACCAGCCCATGGTCCTCAATCGACTTCGAAACATCCGTAGGCAGCGGCCCCGAATTGCCAATACAAGTCGTGCAGCCATACCCAACAATCTGGAACCGCAGCTGATCCAGATAAGGCATCAGCCCCGCCTTGACGTAATAATCCGTCACCACACGCGAACCCGGAGCCAGCGAAGTCTTCACCCACGGCGGAGTCTTCAGCCCCTTCTCCACCGCCTTCTTCGCCAGCAATCCCGCTGCGATCATCACGTAAGGATTCGAAGTATTCGTGCACGAAGTAATCGCCGCAATCACAATCGACCCATGACCCAGGTACGGATCAGGATCGACCCCAAACCTGCTCTTGATCGACACCGCCGGAGCCTCCAGTGTAGCCACGCCGCCACCCTCAGCCTCGAGCGTCGCAACCGCAACCGTAGGCGCTCCCACAACAGGCGCCGGAGCCCCTACCGCGCTTGCAAGATCGCCGGTAGCCGAGGCATGCCCGCCCTCACCCTCCCAGCGCACCAACTGACGCACCGTCTGGCTATTCGCATTCGGCCCCAGCAGAGCAGGCAATTGCTCCTTGAAGCTCGCGCCGGCCTTCGACAGCGGAACCCGATCCTGCGGACGCTTCGGCCCGGCCACACTCGGCTCCACCGTCGCCAGATCCAGCGCAATCGTCGCCGAATACTCCGCCTCAGCAGCATCCGCCGTATGGAACAGCCCCTGCTCCCTGTAATACGCCTCGACCAAGGCAATCTGCTCTTCCGTCCGGCCCGTCAGCCGCAGATACCGCAGCGTCTCCGCATCCACCGGGAAGATCCCGCACGTCGCTCCATACTCGGGAGCCATATTCGCAATCGTCGCCCGATCCGCCAGCGGAAGCTCTGCGATCCCCGGACCATAAAACTCCACAAACTTACCAACAACTCCCAGCTTCCTGAGCGCTTCTGTCACCGTCAGCACCAGGTCCGTCGCCGTGGTCCCTTCCTTCAACTTGCCCGTCAGTTTGAAGCCCACAACCTGCGGCACTAGCATCGAAACCGGCTGCCCCAGCATCGCAGCCTCGGCCTCAATTCCGCCGACGCCCCATCCCAACACGCCCAATCCATTGATCATCGTCGTATGCGAGTCCGTCCCCACCAACGTATCCGGATACGCCATCGCATACTTCTGCTCCGAGGTCGCCTTGCTGCCATCCACTCCAACCACATCCAGACTCGTCTCAGGCGTAGTCGTAAATACCACACGCGCCAGATACTCCAGATTCACCTGATGGCAGATCCCCATCCCCGGCGGCACCGCCGAAAAGTTATTGAACGCCGTCTGCCCCCACTTCAAAAACGCATACCGCTCGCGGTTCCGCTGAAACTCCAGCGCTGCATTCATGTCATACGCCCGCACCGTTCCAAACTCATCCACCTGCACCGAGTGGTCGATCACCAGCTCGGCAGGCTGCAGCGGATTGATCCTCTCCGGATTACCGCCCAGCGCAAGCATCGCATCGCGCATCGCCGCAAGGTCAACAACAGCAGGAACACCAGTGAAGTCCTGCATCAAAACACGCGCCGGCATGTAAGCAATCTCACGCGAGGGCTCAGCCTTTGGATCCCACGCCGCAAGAAACTTAATATCGTCGGCAGTGACGGTCCGGCCATCTTCATGACGCAGCAAATTCTCAAGCAGTATGCGCAGCGAGAAGGGAAGCCGTGCAAGATTCACGCCGGTCCCTTCCAGCGCCTTCAGGCGAAAAAGATTGACGGTCGTAGAACCGGATTTCAGTGTGGATTTGCTCTTGAACGAATCGGGATGCGAAGTAGTCGGGGCGCTCGACATAATGTCTTCTCCAATAGACGTGAGGGCCGTTTTTTCGGACGGCGACGGGTGAAGCCTATCAAATTTCCAGGGAAGGGGTAGAAACTAGGAACGACCGCGGTCAGGGCGACCGTGGCGGAAGCGCTTTAACATGGGTAAGCGACCTGCCATCAACCTCATTTTACTGCGATTCCTCATCCAAGGTACACCCAACCTACTAAATCGCATCTCACTTACAAAGTCCGGGTTATAACCCGGGAAGGAGCAATAAAACGATGCAAGTATCAGGGCCCCTTTGCAGCAAATGCACCAAATATCTCTTAGGTCTGGCTATCGGGCTCACAACCATCGCAACCGTCACCGGAATCACCGGTTGCCGCCAAGCGTCCGATGCCACCACCGTAGCCGCTAGCACCGGCCCCGACCCCGCCGACGCTAACTTAGCCCCAGTCGGCTCCAATCAGTCGCAACAGCCAGCCCCGGCTCCAGCGCAAACAAATCCAGCGCCTGCGCGCGTCTTGGGTCAGCGCATCCAGAACGAGAGCCAGCAGACCGCCGAAGAGTATCCGCAAACTGAAGCCCAGCAGCCCGAAGCTGATCAATCAGCTCAGCCTCAACCGCAAAACCCAACCTACGATAACAACGACCAAACCTACGACGATCAGGTTGCCGCCGGCCAGGCCGCGCTCGAAGCCGACCAGCCCCCACCGCCACTCCCCGTCTACGATCAACCCCCAGCCCCCGCGCCCAACTACCTCTGGACCCCCGGCTACTGGGGCTACGCTCCCGCCGGCTACTACTGGGTTCCCGGGGCCTGGGTCGCCGCCCCCTATTACGGGGCCCTCTGGACCCCCGGCTACTGGTTCTTCTACGGCAACCACTACCGCTTCCACCACGGCTTCTGGGGCCCGCACATCGGCTACTACGGAGGCATCAACTACGGCTTCGGATACACCGGCTACGGCTATCACGGCGGCTACTGGAACGGAAACCGCTTCTACTACAACCGGGCCGTCAACCGCGTCAACGTTAACAACATCACTAACGTCTACAACCGAACCGTCGTCGTCAATAACAACACCCGCGTCTCCTACAACGGAGGCAGAGGCGGCCTGACCGTACGTCCGCAACCCGCTGAACTCGCAGCCATGCGCGGCCCCCGCACCCCGCCAATGACAGCCCAGCTTCAAAACCAGCGCGAGGCTGCCCAGAACCACGCGCAGTTCTATGCAGCAAACCGAGGCCGTCCCTCCATCGTTGCATCGCCACGTCCCTTCACTGCCGACCGCGGCGTCACACCTCAGATTCGTCCAACGCCGGTCAATCAACCACAGCCGCACACATTCCAGCCCGCCAGTCCACAGCCCTCACGACAGGCTCAACCGCAGATTCAGGCCTACCACTCCACCCCGCAACCAAACGTTCGTCCGGCGACGCCAGAGCCGCGGCCGCAGCCTGAAACACGCCCTGCTCCTGCGCAGTCTTACGCTCACCCCGAGCCGACCCCTGAACGCCCTCACTCCGAGCTCAGAGGACCCAACCCAACCGTACGGCCCACATTCAATCCCGGCATCACCGAACCAACCCCACACCCTCAACCCGAGGTACGCCCAACCCCGCAACCAAGACCAACGCCCGAGATGCGTCCGGCTCCGCAGTCCACTCCAAGGCCCGCGCCCTATGTCTCTCAGCCAAGACCAACACCGCAGCCGCAGTACCATCCTGCACCGCAACCACAATCTCATTCCGCGCCACAGCCGCATCAAGAGCAGTCTCATGGCGACGGACACCACCCTCGCTAGCCGTACATTCGCTGGGAGGCACGATCCGTCCGTGTCTCCCAGCGATCCTTAATCAACCATCCACCCAAACCCGATCACAAACCTCGCACCGCCACTTATTCGTAGGCTCGATCTCTTCCAACAGAGGATCAGCCGCCCCGCAACTCGGACAAGTCGGCACCTCAAACTGATCCCGCGTACGCACCATCACCCTGAACTCCTCAGGAATCGGCTTCGCCAGGAACGTCGCCGCTCGCTCCACATCCGCAGGCGCGACCGCCACTCTGGGCGCGCGCATATCAAGGCCCTGAGGAAGCACCACGTCACATTCAATCCCCTCGGCACGAAGCATCTCACCCGCTGCCAACGCATCTTCGTTCTCAGCAAACTCCGTGATACAGCCTTCCGGTGCCAGCCGTCCAAATCCCAGCGGCAGCGAGCGATCATCATCCTCCTCGATCGCCTCTTCGACGACTGGCTCTTTCACCTCAGGCGAAACAACCAACCTTCGCCGGACAAGTTCCGCCTTCAAAATCGCCTGCGCAGTCTCGGTAAGATCACCCACCTGACGACCCAGCGCAATCAACTCATCATCGCCATACTCGCCATAAAGCCGCACTAGCTCGCCGTACTGCTCCGCATCACTGATCAAGTGTCCTCCTAAGGTGGTAGTCCGGAGCCTCACACAATGGTCTTTTTCTTGTCAAGAGCCAGAACCCTGTAACTCTATAAAAATGATGGAGATAAACCCTGCCGAACAATTCCACCCCATTTGTTAAACTGGATATAGAGAGAAAGCAGCCTCGTCCAAAAGACGGGGCTGTTCTCTTTAACCCCCTAACACTAGGAAAGGAGCGGCATGCCCATTACCAAGTCCAGACCTAAGTCTCCTATCATGAAGACTTTGAATACTTCAGTACGGGGTAGGGATACCTCGCCAGCAAGTCACTCCGCCAACGAAGCCTTCCGCACCTCGACCAGCGTCGAGTAGAACGTAGCCCCGCCGCCAATATCCGTCAGCCGCTCGCTCGTCAGCACATTCACATTCGCACCATCCCGCGAAAGCTTATTCCAGTCCAGCCGAGCCGCCACCACGCCAGCGCCCACATGCCCATTCACCAGCGCTCGCAGAGCAATCTTCCCACGCCCATTGAACACCTCGACCTCATCCCCTGCGGCGATCCCACGAGCCGTCGCATCCGTCGTATGCATCTCCAGCACGCCCGCCGTCCGCAACTCCATCCGCTGATGCCCCGCCAAATTCGCGAACGTCGAGTTCATGTAGTTGTCCGCCTTCCGTGCCAGCAACTCCAACGGAAACTTCGCTGCATCCGCGCCACCCCGTGACTCCGTAGGCGCAACAAACACCGGCACCGGCGTCAACTCTCCGCGTCCACTCGGCGTCCTGAACCATTCCGCCGTCGAAAAGGGAAGCGTCATCCCATCCTTATTCACCGGCAACTGAAGTGGAACGTGACCCTCCTGCTCCAACCTCGCCCGAGTCATCCCCGCAAACCATGGATGATCGGTCGTCAGAGCCTGATCGATCAGCTCATCCTCGCGATCGTCAAAGCACTCCTCCGCAAACCCCATCCGCCGTCCCAGCTCACCGAACACCCGCACATTGTTCCGAGCCTCACCCAGCGGCTCAATCGCCCTGTTCGAAACCTGCGCGAACAGATGCCCATACGCCCCCTGCACATCCTTAGTCTCCAAAAAAGTAGGTGCAGGCAGCAGCACATCCGCATAGTCCGCCGTATCCGTAAAGAACTGCTCATGCACCACCATGAACATGTCGTCGCGCCGCATCCCCTCCAGCACATCGTTCTGGTTTGGAGCCACCGCCGCCGGATTCGAGTTGTAGACAAACATCGCCTTCACCGGAGGCCCACCAACCCCAGCATCGCCCATCGTTAAAGCCTGCCCCAACTGGCTCATATTCACCGTCCGAGCAACACGCCCCAACGGACTCTTCAACATCAACTCCGGCATCTGCAGCGCATCCGAATTAAACGGAAACGACCCAGAAGTAGAAAGCTGCAACCCACCACCAACGTACTTCCAAGCCCCCGTCAGTAGCGGCAGCATGCACACCGCACGAGCCGCCGTCCCGCCATTCTCACTCCGCTGAATCCCATAGTTCAGCCGAATCGCCGCCGGTCTACTTCCATTCCGTCCCGCCGTCGCATAAGCCCGCGCCAGCGTCACAATCGTCTGCGCCGAAATCCCAGTAATCGCCGCTACCTTCTCCGGCGAGTTCTCCGGCTTCATCGCATGAACCTTCAGCTCCTCAAACCCCGTCGTGCACTGAGCAATGTACTCGCGATCCTCCAGCCCCATGCTCAGAATCACATGCATCAACCCAAGCGCCAGTGCCGTATCCGTCCCCGGATTGATCGCCAGATGCTCATCCGCCAGCGCAGCCGTCCGCGTCTTGTACGGATCAATCACCACCAGCCGCGCGCCACTCCGCCGAGCTTCCTCGATAAATGGCCACAGATGCACATTATTCCCGTGGATGTTCGCGCCCCACGCAATCACAAGCCCCGCATGAACAAAATCCTCGGGCCGCGTCCCCAGTTTGATCCCATACACATTCTTTAGTGCCGTCCCACCCGCCTCCGCGCAGATCGTCCGTGCCAACTGCGAAGCCCCCAGCCGATGGAAGAACCGCCGGTCCATCGACCCATACCCCAGCTGTCCAATCGTCCCGGCGTAGCTGTACGGAAGAATGCTCTCCGGCCCAAACTCCTCCGCAATCTTCTTCAGCCGAGCCGCAATCTCATCCAGAGCCTCGTCCCACGTAATCCGCTCAAAAGCCTCAGCCTCGCGACCCTTAACCGCACCGTAACCGGCTGGCCCCTTCGGCACACCAGCCTTCCGCCGCATCGGATACAGCAGCCGATCCGGCGAATAAACCCGATCCAGATACTTCGCCACCTTCCCACACAAAAATCCACGCGTCACCGGATGCGAAGGATCCCCCTGCATCTTCACCGCGCGCCCGCTCAACTCATCGACCGTCACCAGCACACCGCACGAGTCCGGGCAGTCATGCGAGCACACCGCATGCACAACCCTCGTCCCGGCCAATTGCTCGCTCATCCTTCAATTCTAGCCCTCGGATACGCAAAACCACTCTCGGCATTTATGCTGCATGCACCAGGCATCACGCCAACTCCATGCCCGAAAAGCTCTTCCCCACCACGCGCCTCGAAGCCTTCTCCGACGGAGTCCTCGCCGTCATCATCACCATCATGGTCCTCGAGCTCAAAGTCCCCGAACAAAATGGGCCCGCCGGTCTCCTCAAAATCGCCCCCATTCTCTTCATCTACTTCCTCTCCTTCACCTTCATCGGTATCTACTGGATCAACCACCATCACCTCATCCACCGCACCGAGCAGGCCGACCACCGCGTTCTCTACTCCAACCTCGCCTTCCTCTTCTCTGCCTCGCTCCTGCCCTTCTTCACCGCCTACGTCATCGAAAAGCACGCTGACTCCTTCTCGGTCGCACTCTACGCCGCCTCCATGATCGTCACCGGCATGACCTTCCTCCTGCTGCGCCTCGCCGTCGGCCGCCTGCTCAAACAAACCGGAGGACTCCAGCCCGAAGACATCGCCACCAAGCGCAAGCACTATGCCAGTCTCGCTCTCTACCTCATCGCCATCCCGCTCGCGCACTTCCACCCCTACCTCGCGCTAGCAGCCATCACCCTCGTCACCGTCGTCTGGATCGTCCCCACTGCCACAACGCCTGCCTGTCCCAAAGACCCCACTTCATACCGCTAACTCTTCACCCTCTAACTCTTCACCAACCCAAGCCCAGACATTTGCTACAGTTGTCGAGAGATCCCCCTTGAGGTGACACTGTGCGCTTCCGCCCCGCCGTCCTCGCCCTCGTTCTGCTGATTCCCTTTGCCACCACCTGCCGCTCGTTCGCACAGGATGACCAGCTCAAGCCCGTCCCCAAGGAGCAGCTCGACGTTATCAAGGTCCTCCTCGCCCAGGAGGCCGCCTGGAACAATGGCGATCTCGAAACCTTCACCCAGTCCTACAAAAACTCCCCCGACATCCTCTTCGTCACCACCAACATGGTCAACCGCGGATTCGACGGCATGCTCGAAGCCTATCGCCGCAACTATCCCAACAGAGCCGCCATGGGCAACCTCAGCTTCTCCGAGCTCGAGGCCCACCCCCTCGACGAAAAATTCGCCGTAGTCCTAGGTAAATACCACCTCGACCGCAGCAAAAAAGACGGCGGCAACGCCGAAGGCCGCTTCTCCCTGGTCCTCGAAAAAACCGACAAAGGCTGGAAGATCATAGTCGACCACACCACCGGCTAAGCTCCTCGCCTCTGCAGTTGCGCTACGTCCTAGCCCACAAGCCGTTGCCGTTGCCTTTCTTGCTTGTCATCCCCGAAGGGGATCTGCTGTTGCTTGTCATTCTGAGCGCAGCGAAGAACCCCCGCATTTACGAGGGGAGCGAAGCGACCCGAGTGCTTTTAAATCCAGCTACTTCCCCACAATCAACAAAGTAGCCCCATGCTTAGGAAGCCAATCCCTCACCACCCCTGTCCGCCGTCCAAGATCCTTCCCCTTCCAGACATCCCGCACATTCGCTCCTTCCTTAAACCCAATCTGAGCCAGATCCACCGTAACCTCCCGATTACTCCAACTCCGATTGAACATCCCCACCGCCACCCGCCCACCACTCAGCGGCTTCGTCCAAACATCCAGATCCCCGCTCTGCGCCAGCCGATCCCCCTGCTTCCCCAGCGAATCCTGATCAATCGCAATCGCGTCCTTGTTCATCAGGATGCTCTTGTCCACCTCGCTCATCTTGCTCAAATCATTCCCAGCCAGCAGCGGAGCCGCCAGAATCACCCACAAACTCATATGCGTCTTATATTCGTCTGTGGTCATCCCGCCATTACCCACCTCAAGCATGTCCGGATCGTTCCAATGCCCGGGCCCCGCATACTTCGCAAGCCCAGCCTGGCTGAACCCAATGGCGATCATCCGTCCATACGTATCGTCGATGTCATCCGTCGTCCGCCACATATTCGCGCCCAGCCCCGGCCCCCACGTCCACGGCCGCGCAACCCCGTACTGACACAAGCTATAAAGTATCGGCCGCCCCGTAGCCTTCAGCGCCTCACCCATCTTCCGATAAGCGGCAATCATCAGCTTATTCGCCGCCTCAGGATCATCTGGATGCTCCGCCTGCACCTTCTTCATGTTGTCTTCAAACGAGCAGAGATCGTACTTCAAAAAGTCCACTCCCCAGTCCGCATACATCTTCGCGTCCTGAGCCTCATGGTCGAGACTCCCCGCATAGTTGCCGCACGTCTTCGCCCCCGGCGAGGAATAAATCCCAAACTTCAACCCCTTCGAATGGATGTAATCTCCCAGTGCCTTCATATCCGGAAAGCGCTTATTCGGATGCAGCACTCCCTGAGCATCCCGCTCGCCCTGCCAGGTGTCGTCGACATTCACGTAGACGTAGCCCGCATCGCGCATACCCGTGCTAACCATCATGTCCGCAGCCGAGCGAACATCCGCATCCGTCACCCGACCGGCAAAGTGATTCCAGCTATTCCAGCCCATCGGCGGAGTAGCCGCAAGCTTCGTCTGGCCAAAAGCCGCAACGCCACACAACAAAACAGTCGTCGAAAGCACAGTAAAGATCCGCATCGCGAGTAAGCTCCAAAAGGTCGATTTCAAGCGCGCCTAAGCTTATCGCATTTCGCCTCTTCGCCATCGTCAAATAGCCGAAGCACACCGCCAGAGCAAATGCGCGGCCCCGCGCAAAAGCATGGCAGCCGCGCACCTCACTAAGTCGACTTAGCACTACTGCTCAGGGCGTTAAGGTCAGCGTGTAGTTGTTGAAGTTCCCGGTGCAGATCTCTCGCATCCCGACACGTCTCGCATCCGTGGAGCTCGTATTCGCACACCAATCGAAAGCAGTCGAAGGTACGAACTCCGTGATAGGGCCTGCCCACTGAGCGCCATTAGCACCATGGGCATAGTAGTAAGAACAAGCTTGTAGCGGGACGAGATCGCCCCCGTACACAACTTTGGATTGTCCTGGCGGAATCATCCACCAACCTTTTTTCTCCCAGTCTCCGCCATCCGGGCAATTGGGCCGACGCCACTCGAACATCGCCCAGATCGTCGTTTGAGTCCCATTAGCAATTCTGAACATGGCTCTTCCTCCTCGGGATAGTGTTCGTTGAGCACGTCTACGTATTACGACCTGATTTACTTTTCCAGATCATGAGTAGGGGAACGCCTCGCGATTCCAGAACCCCCGGACGCGTGTGGACTGGCGCTATATTCCTCGACTCCCGCCTTGGCAGAGGAGGACCCACCGCCTTCTGCCGAGCGGGCAGCCACCTCGGATGGTTCCGTTTCACCAAGACCCACCACCCCGGCCGCACCCGCTTGCGATGCTTTCAGGGGGCCGGTCAGATTTTCGTACACTCGTATTTTTTCTGACATTTTGGTTCTCCTGTCTCGGAAAAATTGATGCTGGCCGGGACGCTATACCCGCTCAAAAGTTGTGTCAACAAAGCCTGCAAGTCGCGCTGCAACGTGTTTTGAATCAGAGCACGGTGATTTTGCTCAATCGGTATCCAAATGGCTTCGATACACATAAAAATCATCGTTCCGCGTTAGTATCGTTCCAGAACAAGAGAGATCTGTATGAACACTTTGCGAACCGTTAGCCGCCGCCGTTTCCTCACCGCCACTGCCGTCACGGCTACTGCCGCATACCTCACTCCCCGTAGTCTCTTCGCCCAGGCCCAGCAACCCGAGATGGTCATCAAGGGCCGCGAGACCGCCGCCAAGGCCAAGATCACCACCCAGAAGCTCCGCGGCGACGTCAGCGTCCTCCTCGGCTCGGGAGGCAACATCGCCGTCCTCACCGCCAAAGAAGGCAAGCTCCTCGTCGACGCAGGCATCTCAACCTCGCGCCCTCAAATCACCGAAGCCCTCGCCGCCATCAACGCCGACCCCATCCGCGTCCTCATCAACACCCACTGGCACTGGGACCACACCGACGGCAACGAGTGGGTCCACTCCGTCGGCGCCACCATCTGGGCCCACGAAAACACCCGCTACCGCATGTCATCCCCGCAACACATCGACTTATTCAACGCCACCTTCCCGGCCGCGCCCGTCGGAGCCCTTCCCACCATCCTCTTCAACCCGTCCCGCACCATCAGCGACAGCATAAGCACCCTCGAGCTCTCCCACTACGATCCCGCCCACACCGACACCGACATCTCCGTTCACTTCCTCGAAGCCGACGTCCTCCACACCGGCGACACCTGGTTCAACGGCGCCTACCCCTTCATCGACTACTCCACCGGAGGCAACATCGACGGCATGATTGCCGCCACCAAGCGCAACCTCGCCACCGGAACCAACTCCACCATCGTCATCCCCGGCCACGGCCCCGTCGGCAACAAGCAGCAGCTCTCCGACACCCTCGACATGCTCTCCGCCATCCGCGACAAAGTCGCCGACCTCAAAAAGCAAGGCAAGCCGGTCGACGAAGTCATAGCCGCCAAGCCCACCGCTCAGTTCGACGGCAAATTCTCCAAAGGCTTCGTCACTCCGGAAATGTTCACCCGCCTCGTCTATCAAGGCGTCTAGACCGCTCCGGCCTGGCTCATCGAGCCTAACAGTCACCGGCGATCACAAGAGGTAAGGCACCAGGGCGGCGGTCCGATGAACATACTTGGCATACGTCTCTCCAAACTGAGAGCGCATCCACTGCTCTTCCTTGCTGAGCTTCGCCCAGAACATGACGAAGAAGAGGATGAAAACGACGAACCCGCGCACATCCGAGAGGGCGATCGCGAGACCGAGAAATCCAGTCAGTATGCCAGTGTAGATAGGGTGGCGCACGACGGCGTACGGACCCGTTGTGATCAGCTCGTGATCCTGCTTAATGGTGACCTGGCTGCTCCAGTTGCGGCCGAGGTGCTCACGCGCCCAGACGGCGAAGAGAAGGCCGCCGACGGTGATTGCGGCTCCCAGCCAGAAGGGCCAGAATCCAGCGCGCCAGAGAGGCCGATAAAGCCATGGCAGCGGGATCCAGGTCGTCGCGAGGAGAACGATCGCGATGAGGATGATTAGGAGACGCAGAATGCCCGAGGCGGCCGATTCGAGGCGCTGGGTCTTCTTAGTATTGGAGGCCTTGATCCGCCAGTAGCCTAAGAAAGCAATCCAGACGGCGGGAAAGAAAAGTCTGTAGATCCAGATCATGGGAGACCTCAGGTCTGAAGGTTCTACGCACTCTCGCACAGGGCAGTTCTAAGGGCGAACAGCATTTTCATCACAAGGCGAGCGTGTGTCCAGATACGATCCAGCCGCCGTGAGCTTTTGACGTTTCTGGCGAGTGACCGGTCAACTTAATAGTGCAAACACCTGCTCGACCATTGCCGCCACAACGATCTCGTGATCGAGACCGAGGGCCTTGAGTTCGCCCTGTCCAATTGCATCATAGGTTCGTTCTGTTGTGAACAGGTGGATTGCGTCATCCTCCCGTCGGCCTGCCGGAATTCCATGGCGGAGACGTAGTTGAGCAATGACATCCAATTGTCTGCGACGTTGGCTCCGATAAAACCGCCGCACTTCCTCATCCGTGAAAACCAGCACCATCAATGACGCTCGCAGACCGCGCCATTTCGTATGGAAATCGATGGCTAGCTCGACGAGTCTTCGTGCCGTCTCTTCCGGCTTCCTGCCGGCCGACAGCTCCGAATCGATCGCGGCCCACTCGGACGTAACCCACGTCTCGTAAACAGCGAGAAAGGCTTCACGCTTGTCTTTGAAATGCTTATAAAAGGTGCCGGTCGCGTATCCTGCCTCCTTCGCAATCTGATTCGAATCCGTTCCGTGATAGCCGTCACGATTGAAAATCTCCGCTGCCGTCGCCACAAGCCGCGCGCGCGTTTGCGCTGGTGTACCCCGTCTGGGGCGTTCAACCTCGACTCTTTTCTTCCTGCCGTTGGTCACGAGAATATTGACACGCTCAAGTGCTGATGATAGTCATATCACTCATAGTGATACAAACGTCACTAACGCTTGCCCCACAAAAGAGGCTATTCATGCGCATACTCTTCCCTATCGCAAGAATCATGTTTTCATTCATCTTCCTTATTGCAGCTCCACGTCATTTCTCAAGCGAGGGAATAGGACACGCTGCAAGTTTGGGCGTTTCTTTCGCTCACCTGCTCGTCCCCTTGTCCGGAGTCATGGCGATTGTCGGCGGATTGAGCATCGTCTTCGGCTACAAAGCACGCTGGGGAGCCTGGCTCTTAGTCGCGTTCCTCGTGCCAGTCACATGGACGATGCACGCCTACTGGAAACAGACTGATCCGGCTGTGATTCACATACAACAAGCAATGTTTGCCAAAAATCTGTCCATGCTCGGTGCAGCACTTCTGATTACGCAGTTCGGAGCCGGTCCAATCAGCATCGACGATCTGAAGAAGGATCGCGAATCTGTCGCCGAGACTTGTTGAAGGCGTGGTTTAGACCCACAAAAACCTGTCGCAGGCGGGTCATTGCAAGCCCGGTGCCCCATCTTAGCGCCCGGCCTTTCGGGCGCTAAGATGGGCTTTGCAGGATGCTCACATCGAGCCGCGTTACCGCCCCACTCCCCGCTGCATCTGCCGAATCAGCCCTTCCAGCCCCGTCTGCATATAAGCACTCATCTCCCCGAACAAGAACCCGGCTCCAACTCCCGGCCGCACGGCCCGCACCGTAGCCTGCACACGCATCGTCAGGCCCCCCGCCCGAAACACCATCTCCACCGGAGTCCCCGCCTCCAGCATCAGCCGAGCCCGCGCCTCAATAAAGCACCCCGACAAGCTGATATCCACCGTGTTGCCACGAAACAGCAGCCTGCCATCACTCACCATCACCTCGGCGTCGCCATGGACGGCGTAGCGCTCATGCCGCCGCCTCTCGCGAACCTCACCGCCATCCTGCGCCACCATCAGACCCATAGCGTCCTCAGAGGCAAGCCAAAGAAACCCGCCAAATCCTTCATCGGCAGCCCGCCGAAAACCTTCACCAAAGCGAAAGGGGCTGAGCCAAAAGGCCCAACCCCTCGAAAATCGTCCTTCGAAAAGACCGCAGCACCTCAGACGGTCATCACTTCTTTCTCTTTAGCCTTGAACAGCTCCTCGACCCGCTTGATCTCCGCATCCGTCAGCTGCTGAACCTCTTCGTTCGCCCGCTTCTCATCATCAGCCGAGATCAGCTTATCCTTCGCCGCCTTCTTGATCTGCTCATTCCCATCCCGGCGGATATTCCGGATCGCCGTCTTGTGGTCTTCCATCGTCTTGTTCAGCTGCTTGACCACCTCCTTGCGCCGCTCCTCCGTCATCGGAGGCACAGGCACCCGGATTACCTTCCCATCCGTCATCGGATTCAGCCCGGTCCCCGAAGTCCGAATCGCCTTCTCAATCGCCGACACCATCCCCGCGTCATACGGCGACACCAGAATCAGAGTAGGCTCCGGCGTGCTCACCTGACCCATCTGCGCCACAGGCGTGTCGGTCCCGTAATAATCCACCTTCACATGGTCGAGCATATGCACATTCGCCCGCCCCGTCCGCGCACTCAGCAGATGCGCTCTGAAGTCCTCCACCGACTTCTCCATACGCGCCTTCAATTCCCGGTGGGCGCCCTTCAACGCTTCCATATTTGCCATCGCTGATGCCATAAACTATGTCCTCACTGCGCCGATGCGCCAAGGCAAATTCTAATTCACTGACGAAAACCGTGCCCGTAATCGAACACACAGCCAACCGTTAAACCGCGCTCCTTAAAGCGTCCCTCATCCTTACCCTGGCCCTGAGCCAGCTGAAGGGCGGAGCGAAGAATCCCCGCATTTTGCTCGAAGCGCCTCGCTCCATCCATCAACAAACCGCTCTAACGCACCACAGGCAGCGTCTTCGAGATCGCCGTAGCATCAGGACTGCACGCAGGATGACCCCATCCACTCGCACTCACGCCAATCATCACTCCCGGCGCCGTCATAACGTCATACACAATATTGTCCGGACGGCTCGAATCCGGCCCAACTCCCCCCGGCACATAATCCAGCTTCAGGCTGTTCCTCGTCCGCCACGCAATATTGTGGTCCGCGCAAGACGAGTCCCCGCTCACGCCCAGTCCGCCGATAAGCGTTCCCTGCGCGCTATACAGAGCCAGCCCGCCGCCAAACACATTCACGCCGCCAATCCTGTCCCCAACCATCGGGTCATTCGACTGGCCATAATCTGAAGGATCGCCCCCATACGCGACCTTCGTGTCCACCGGATTGCTCGCCTGCAGCCCGAACAAACTTCCTCCCGGCTGTGTCGCGCTGTAAAGGTCCGCCGTCGACAACGCCAGCTTCGGCAAGCTGAACGCATTCGCCGTATTCGCCTTCTGCGCCGAAATCACCCTGCTCCCCGGCCATTGCGACCCGCGATCCGCGCCTGTAAACGCCACCGCGCACACAATCCCATCGCGATTCACAACCGTCCCCCACATATCCAGATTGAACCCGCCGTTGCTCTGCATCCGCGCCGAAATCAACGCCGCCCGCAGCGCCGCATAAGAAGGCAGCCCTTTGCACGCCGACCCTGAATTGTTGTTATTGCCATCGGCAGCCTGCACCACCGCACCGCCGCGAGCCAGCAAACACACCGCCACCAACACGGTCATCTTGATGAATCCGTTTTTGCTCATAGTGCTTCCTCTCATAAAAATCAGATTGGAGCCCAGAATGTCGGGGGTGACCCGGAACGCCAGATAAAGGCCCGGAAAACGTGCGAAATTCTACCACCCTCAAGACAACACTCGTCGGCCGCACCACGGGCACCGAGCGACATCACCTCCGCATCTAAAGCACAAAACCCGAAGTACCCGCCAAAGGAGAACTGCATGTACGCAGTCATGGGAATCACCGGGCAAGTAGGATCAGCCGTCGCCGACAACCTCCTCGCCCACGGCAAGCAGGTTCGCGCCATCGTCCGCAACCCCGAAAAAGCCGCCACTTGGAAATCCCGCGGTGTCGAGCTAGCCATAGCCGACTACGACAACCCCACCGCGCTCGAAGCCGCCTTCCGCAACGTCGAAGCCGCCTTCGTCATGATCCCGCCCTACTTCGCCCCCTCGCCCGACCTCCGCGAACCCCTCGCCACCATCGCCGCCATCCGCACCGCGCTCGACCGCGCCCGCCCCGCCAAGGCCGTCTATCTCTCCTCCATCGGAGCCCAGCAAACCAGCGGCATCGGCCTCATTACCGTCCTGCACATCCTCGAAGAGCAGTTCGGCTCACTGCCCATCCCCGGAGCCTTCCTCCGCGCCGGCTGGTTCATGGAAAACTGCCTCTGGGACGTAGCCCCCGCACGCGAGCAGGGGAAACTCTTCTCCTACCTCCAGCCCCTCGACCACAAATTCCCCCTCGTCGCCACCTCCGACATCGGCCGCGTAGGCGCGGAAACCCTCCTCCAAACCTGGCAAGGCAATCGCTACATCGAAGTCGCCGGCCCCACCCGCTACTCACCCCTAGACATCGCCGCCACCTTCACCGCCGCCCTCAACCGCAACGTTGAAGCCATCGCCGTCCCCCGCGACACCTGGGCAAGCAACTTCATCTCCCAGGGCACGCCCGAAGACCGCACACCACGACGCATCGAGATGATCGACGCCTTCAACTCCGGCTGGATCGACTTTCCCGCCCCCGGAACCGAACACATCCAGGGCACCACCGCTCTAAAAACAGTCATCGACCAGCTAGTAGCAAACAACTAACCAGCCTTCAGGCAGAAGGCTGGGTGGCTCTAGAGAGTGCAACCGACGCCTCACTCGTCAACACGCGGAACGTGAATGTCTCCTGCAGATACAGCCGAACCATACTATCCGTGTGGCTCAGATAGCCAATCGACACATCCTGCCCAATATTGAGCTCGAAATCGCCACCGCGCGTCGTGAGCACAAACGCCCCATCGATAGCAGGAGCCCAAATAATATCGCCGTCGACGATGCGTTTAACGTGCTCCAGTATGGGATACCCGTGATCGCGAGTCTCTGCCAGCTCCGTATACTCATTCGCACCCAGCAGAACCGAATAAGGCCCATTCACACCCACTAGCCGCAACTGGCTCAACGCCCGTGCCACAGCATCCGGATAGTCGCGCACATCCGTTGGCAGCGGCATGATCGGATTGCTCGTACCTTCCCGAATGCCCTGAATATTCGCCGCGCCGTAACCATCAAAGATGGCCCTGTCCTCGGCAAACGCAATCTTCTTGGCAGCATCCTTCGCAGGCTGCCAGTCGGAGTCATCCGAGCCGCGCTCCACATCATCAATCGCCTGACGAGTCAGTTCAAAAGGAACCCGCAGCTCTACCAGAGGCTTCACCTCACGCTGGTTGGCCACGATGTCCGCAGCTGGCGGCGAGATCGTCAATAAATGTCCCGTGGCAACTCCCGGCAAATCAATTCCACCCGGGGACGGCACATCGACCACGCGTCGGCCCGCGAGATAGCGCTTCAGCGTCCGCGTCGTCTCCTCTTCGATCTGCGCCCAAGCGGCGTCCGAAATCGGTGCCAAATCCCGATGAAGATTATTCATGTTTAACTCCTTTGAGCGATCCTATTCCAAGTGATGTGTCCCGCATGGATGATGCAGGTGAAGCGTCGGATGATGCGGGCGACTCGTCGGAAGGAGCAGCCAGAGCGTCGATTGCCGCAGGCTCTGCATCCCCAACATCTTCAAGAAACGTCGCAGACGGCGCGAAGAACAGGCTTCCTGTCACTGGGCGGCTAAAGTCCAGCAATCGGTCATAGTTGCCCTTCGGACGACCGACAAACATGTTCTCAAGCATCAACTCCGTGGGACGTGGAGAGCGGCTGTACCCGATGAAGTACGTACCAAACTCGCCGTGACCCGGCCGTCCGAAGGGCATGTTGTCCCTCAGAATCTTGACCTCTTTCCCGTTCTCGACGATGACGGTCAGTGCACTATGCGCGTTCGTAGGCTTGACGGAGTCATCCAGCTCAACGTCCGACAGCTTCTTCCGGCC